>Ga0209119_1001719_pt1 | contig 21075 bp, 10 predicted proteins | sample COG_03_FD_184747 | JGI IMG/M metagenome (GOLD analysis project Ga0209119, IMG submission 184747) | Pelagic Microbial community sample from North Sea - COGITO 998_met_03 (SPAdes) (version 2) | ecosystem: Environmental > Aquatic > Marine > Neritic zone/Coastal water | place: Helgoland, sampling... | reverse complement strand
CATCACTGGACCTGAACGAAGGCTGGCGCATACGTGTGGTGTCGTCGGATACGTCGGTGCCTGCAGGGCCGGCCGCTCCGGCGGGCCTCAGTGCGCAGTCAGGCATCACACAGGTCTCCCTGGATTGGGCCGATAACACCGAGCCCGGCCTGACTGGCTACACGGTCTACCGCAGCACTGCGACGGGCAGCGGATATCAGGCGATTGCTACCGTGACTGGTAGTGATTATATTGATACAGACATGCATGCTTCCACTCACTATTATGTGGTAAGTTCCAGAGATGAAAATTTTGCAGAATCGGCCTTCAGTAGCGAGGTCACGGCAAGCGCCAATCAGCCCGTGGTATTTAGTAGTGATGTCATCTCTGCAACCGCCGTGACGCAGGGGGAAGCTTTCTCTGGTTCGCTTTCAGGCTTCGCCACAGATCCTGATTCCGATGCCATCACATACTCTAAACTTTCAGGTCCGGCATGGCTGACTGTGGCAGCGGATGGAACGCTTTCCGGAACACCTGAAGCGGCGAGCGATACCGCCGAAAACCGCTTCACGATACAGGCCACCTCCTTAGGGGGTAGTGCTACCGCGCAGCTGAAGATACAGGTGTATGCGGCTTCCGATAACCTCATTGGGACGGTGGATCTGGATAATATAGCCGCCAACTATATGACTCGCGACTCTGTAGGTTTTGTGAAATCGGAAAGCAGCGCGTGGTCTGCCGCAGATGGTGTGTTGTCCAATGCCAGTCTAGAGAACAATGCTGTCTCCGAAGGCGCATTGGGGATCATCATCAATCTGGACGCCTTTGCCGACAGTAATTACAATCAGATTCAGCTGAGTTTCGATTATACAACCGCGAGCGCCTCCGAGACCCTTTATGCCCATCTCTGGGGCTATGTAGATGTGAACTCCAGCTCCTCGACTTTGACAATGAACCTCTTCGCTACGAATGGCAACGCTTGGGAATCATCGAATGGGGCATTGACAGCTTACAATCTTGGCGGGGCCGACGGGGCTTTCAGCGGCACGCCTGGAGTTGCATCGGACGCAGCTGCCATCCTAACGGGAGCAACGGGTGCGCAGAGCTATAGCGCAACGTTTGACCTGTCCAGTTTCACCACCGCTCCCGATCGCATTGGAGATTATGATTACCTCTTGCTTGGGTTTACTCGAAATACCAGTGGCACAAATCCCGCAGTAACAATCAGTAATTTGAAACTGACCGGCATTTACGAGTTGTCGCCTGCCTATACGAGTTGGTCGGACGGATTCCCGGGGCTGGCGGATCGTACTGAGGCTCTGGACTTTGATGGTGGTGGCCTGGCGACTGGTCTTGAATATATCCTCGGCGGTGATCCTGCGGATGGTTCTGATGATCAATTAGTCAAGCCGGCTTACACGCGTACCGACAACAGATTTGAGTTTCAATACCGTCGCAAACAAACGTCTCACAGCGATTCAAAAACAACCATCATCGCTGAGTATAGTTCAGACTTGTCCAACTGGAACCCCGTGGTACACGACACCAATGGCGTGACAGTCACAGTTTCCGAAAACTTCTACGGCAGCGGCATCGACCGAGTCGTGGTGAGTCTGCCAGACAGCGTGGCATTAGAGCGCAAGCTCTTTGTTCGCCTGTCTCTGCAAGCAGAGTAGTCTTCTGAGCAGTTATTTCACATTTTAAAAAGGCGCGTCAGACTTTTCGAACGTCTGCTAACTTGCCCGTGGAAGCGATCGAGCAGTATACCTTCGCATCCAATCTGGACGCACAACTGAGGCTGTGAACGACACTAATGCCTTTACTGTGAGTGCAGGCCTGGGTGCTTCTGAGTATAGTGCAAGTTCTCTGCATCCTTGCTCGCGAGAGCGAGTGAAACAAATACTGCTAGCACGATGAATATAGGCAATGTCATTACTTCTAACAATTACTTTTCATTTACTGTTCAAGACGTATTTGCTCGGATATATTGATGGATTTTTTGTCGCAGGCAATATTACTAGTTCTGCGTCGACTAATATAACTTTTTTTAATGGCGCATTCTCGTAATTTTAATGCGCAATCTCATGTATCTTAGCTGCTTAAATCCTGTTAATATGCTCATTCTTACTTTATTTTAACCTCAATTAACAATACCTATGAATATAATTAAAATATTGCGAACTGGAGTTTTCGCTACCGCCGCTGTCGGCTTGATGACGTCCGCAAGTTTGTCAGCAGCCACGATTGCGCAGTATACTTTTGCCTCGAATCTGAGTGCTACAACTGAAGATGCAAACCTGACGGCGAGTGCTGTGACTATTGGCAGTGGTCTAGCTGGCGATGCCAACCGTTCAAGTGGTACTTTCTCCTTGTTTGCCAGAACGACTGCGACTGATCACGGAGGCTCGATCAGTTTAGGCTCAGCGATCCCGGGCAATGATTACTTTTCATTCACCGTTGGTGCCGATTCTGGATTTGAGATGGATCTAACGTCGTTTGAGTTTGACCTTGGGTACACGAGAAACGGTGGCTTTGATAACAAAAACCTTAGAGCTTATGTGCTCACCAGCATCGATGGATTTACTACAGGTGGTTTGATCGGTTTTGAGACAGTCGCTATCGGTGCAAATACAAGTTCAGCAGTCTACCCGAATGGCACCGCGACTATTTCGCTTGCCGGTGCGCAATTCCAAGACATCACATCGAATACCGAGTTCAGACTTTATCTTTCTGACGATACTAATAATGCTGACGTTATGCACCGTATTGACAATTTAACCTTGAACGGTGAGGTTGTCGCAGTTATTCCAGAACTCGGCAACTTCGCTTTGATCGGTGGTCTGTTGGCACTCGGGTGGGTGATGATACGCCGCCGGGCATAAGTTGTACCTTATTTTCAGGGGATATCTGTTGAAGAACAGATTTATATTAGGGGAAGACGTCCGGTGCAATCCGGGCGTCTTTTTTTATACCTGGATTATGGTGTAGGACGCGCCTCTCGGAGAGGGCGTGTTTTGCGTCGTGTTCGGTGGTGTGTGTCCTAACACGGCCTTTGCTGCGCAAAGAACCGCGTCCTACACTGAGTTGTGTTCCATGCGAATTGTGTTGCGTGCCGAATTATTGTGTAGGACGCGCCTCTCGGAGAGGGCGTGTTTGCATCGTGTTCGGTGGTGTGTGTCCTAACACGGCCTTTGCTGCGCAAAGAACCGCGTCCTACACCGAGTGGTGTGTCATGCGAATTATGTTGCGTGCCGAATTATGGTGTAGGACGCGCCTCTCGGAGAGGGCGCGTTGTGACTAATAACAAATCGCACCAATCGTACCCTGGTATTTCCAGTCGTTTGCCCGTTGAACTAACCCTGCGCGCAGTGGGTTATTGCTTACATAATCCCATTTTTCAGAATAACTGTTGGCACTGCGTAAAATGTGGTCGAAGAAGCCTGGTTGCCAATGGGGTTGAGCAACCCCTATGTCTCTGAGCGGCTTTGAGAGCGACTGTTTTAAGAACCCGATTGTTTTTCCTAGAGTATAACGGTTTGGGTCGATCCGCAGAAAAAAGTGAAGGTGATCCGGCATGATTACGTATTCACCGCATACAATCCCATCGTGGTACTTTCGTGTCATAAGCTTTACGAAATGGTCATGAAATCGGTCGTTATCGAGTAGCGGCTTTCGGTCGAAAGTGCAACATGTGATAAAGTAGAGCGGTGGATCAAATTTTTTGAACACATTTGAAAGCCGGGGAGGCCGGTTGGGGTGTTGATGTTCCATTCGTATATATTGGTTAGACGAATGGTGTATGGAAGGTTTTAATTTGCAGCGTTTTTTGGAGATGCGCTAACACGGCCTTTGCTGCGCAAAGAACCGCGTCCTACACTGAGTTGTGTGTCATGCGAATTATGCTGTGTGCCGAATTATGGTGTAGGACGCGCCTCTCGGAGAGGGCGTGTTTTGGTACCATGATCACCAAAGCAATTTCGAATGGCCATCAGACCCGAAGCAAAAGATCCTGAAGTTTGGCCAACACGGCAGTTGTCACTGCTACCTTTGCTCCATTTTGTAGTCCATAGCTTCTTTGCGATAGCGCCCGGGGGAGATACCGGTCTCTTTTTTGAAAACGTTGCCTAGGTAGGTATAGGAGGTGTAGCCACAGGCTTCTGCGATGTCTTGCATGGTGAGGTTGGTCTCTGCGAGTAGTTTGCGTGCGCGCTGAATGCGGATGTGGCAGATCTCTTTTGCGGGAGAGCGCCCGAGAAGACTCTTGAATTTACGTTCGAGTGCTCGGCGAGCCATTGGGACTTTTCGTAGTATATCGTCGACGGTTATATTCTCACAGGCGTGTGCCTGTAGATATTGGATCGCTTGTAGTGTTTGAGGATCATCAATTGCCAGGACTTCAGTGGACAGGCGCTCAACGACTGTTTCAGGGGTGATGAAGGTGGCTTCTTTGGGGACTGTCTCGCCTTGAATTAGCTGGTTCAGGAGACTGGCTGCTTTATAGCCGATTTGTTGCGCCGGGGTCAGGATGCCGGATAATGCGGGGTGGCTTGCGTCGCTGAGCAGCTCATCGTAATCGCCACCCAGTATGGCCACGTCGTGGGGGACTTGTAGGCCGGCCTTGCGGCAGGCCAGGATGAGGTCTCGCCCGACTTCGAAGCCCCAAGTGTAGATGCCGATCGGTTTTGGGAGGCGTTGCAGCCAAGCGATGAGTTTTTGTTGCGAAGGATGCCATAAGTACGCGTTGCTGCGTGTTTTCTTATTCGGATAGACGTGGCATGTCATACCGTTGCTTGAAACCGCGTGTTCAAAGGCATGTTCGTGTTGTTTGACGTAGTCGAGGTGGCGTGGTCCGACGTAGGCGAAGTGTTTCAATGCACGGCTCTTGAAATGTTCGACTGCCAATGCCGCTCTAGCTTCCTTATCGATGCAGACGCGCGGGAATAGGCTCTTTCCGAATTCGATACCGGAAATGTTAACTACAGGGAGTTTGCTGGACTTGAGTTCGCTCTGTAGCTGCTCCGTAGAGACACGAGCGATGACTCCGTCGAACTGCTCGTCAGCTGGTAGGGAGAACCTTTCATCCTGCCCTTTGGGTGAGATCCAGACATCCCATGGGCCATGCTGAATGGAATAATCCAGAATGCCGCGGATCGTTCGGCGCCCCCAGCTGGTCGCGGTATCAACTAAAATTGCAATGCGAGGGGTTGGTAGGCTCATAGGGTAGAAAAGAAAACACTAACTAGATTCTTCACAGTTTTTCTGGTGCGTCAAGCGATGGACGCGAATTCATAGAAAGTTTACGCAAAAACGTATATTATGGATGGCTCCATTTTTGTTACTCTAAGCAGTCAAATACACCTAGACTTGATGCATCCTTCTTTCTGGGTCGAGTTTCCCGACGATTTGGGGTATTCGTCTCTTTTCAATTACATTAATTACTATATACTGTTATATGCTGAACTTGAACCCTAAAGGACTTTTAATCCTATCTTTGCTCGCTTCATCGGTCATTTCGATGGTGCAGGCCGCAGATATTAATTTGGCTGCAAGCGCCACCATTTCAGCGAGTAGCTATCGAGGTAACTATGTTGCAAACTATGTGAACGATGGTGTCGTCAGCGATGGCTCCCGCTGGCTGGCGGGCCAGGACGACCCCAAGCCGTGGGTGGAACTGTCGTTTTCAACGCCGACCAAGGTGGGCATGGTCGACGTGTTTTCTGGATGGAAGAAGGGGGACAGTCTCAAGAACTTCGATGTATTGATCGAGGTAAACGGAGCTTGGAAGCGTCATGCAGATTGGAATATTCGTAAGAATACGAAGACTTCGAAGCGTATCTATATTGAGCAAAACAATGTGACGAAAGTCCGGTTGGAATTGTTGCGCGCTGGCGCTGCACGTATTCGCGAGATCGCTGTTTACAATAATAAGGAAGCGCTGGGGCTAAAAGATGTGGGCGAGGCTGCTGTTCAACAAGAGGATTATGGAATCCGCTTCAACCAGCACCAGATCGGCGTGAATCAGGTCGGCTATTTAACGGATCGTCCAAAACGTTTCACGGCGCCGTTGTCTGCTGAGGGAGCGGAGTTCAAACTTCGTGCACAGGGCGAGACAGAGGTGCTGTATCAGGGAGTCATTAGCGGTGGAGTCGGTGATTTTACCGCGTTTAACCCGGAGAACTCAGATACGCACTATGTGATTGATCTCAGTGGCGGTGAACTGGCGTCGAATAACAGTGATCCGTTTTTAATTCGAGCGAACCTCGATCAAGAACAGTATTGGCAGGCAGCCACGGATTTCTTGAATGATGTGCGATCGGTGGTCGGCACGCACCCAAGCGCGTATGGGGGCTGTGGCTTTCGTGATGGCACCTATTACGATGCGATCGTTCCCTCACTCGTGCTCTTTTACCTCTCCGATCCAGAATTTATTAACTCGATGCCACGTCAGATCGATTGGCAGGCAGAGAAGGCGCGTGTGACTGCGCCCGACTTTGTTTACATTCAAGATGGTGCGGGCCCGGGGGTGATGGATGCGGCGCGCGGCTATTATCAGTTGGAACCACCCAAGGCGAACGCGCCGGACGTGGTGAAGATTCTCCACTGGGGGGCGGGCTATATTTTGATGAAGCCCAATGGTCGTGATCCTAGTGCAAGTTTCGATAACGATGAGAGCATGATTGAGCCACAGACAGTCGAGCAAATCGCCTATGTGCTTTGGGCATGGCCGGAGTTGCAGCAATGGCTGCCGCAATCCTTCTACGACCGTTGTCTGGAATTCTGTCTCAAGTTTTGGAACCCTGAAGGTGGACCAAGAGGGCACTTTACTCAAGGTGGTTCGGCCAACAAAAAAGGGGCGAGTTCCCTCGATATCAGTCCTTGGTGGGATCCGGAAACATATATGACCACCGAATCGTTCGATGAGAAAATACATAATCCGGGGCACATGCACCCATTTAAGGGCCGCCACGCCCCAGGCCATTCGATTGTGCCGAATTTGCTGATGCATGAAGTTGCGTTGCGGGAAGGGCGCGAGGGTGCCGAAATCTATCTGGAGGCTGCCGTGAAGCAGGCAGACTGGATTATCAAAAACCTGGACTGGAATGATCCGCGCACGACGAAGGGCCATCGCTTGGCAGAGCACCGTACCATTCCGAATTTGGTCTGGTTGTTGCAAAAATATCCAGAGCAGTCACCAGACGGTTTGCAGGAAAAGATCACCGAATGGGCAGAGGTTGCCGTTAGTCGCTCACATAACCTGTGGGACTTTCGAAAATACAGCGACGATATGTGGACGATCCCGGGCATGAATGAGGTCGGCAACTCGCTGAGTCTGCCTGCCATTGCCCTTTCGGCCTCCTGGGTGGTCGACGATCCCGCGCTGAAGACGGAGCTCGAACGTATTGCGTTCGCGTCAGTGGACCATGTCTTTGGCCGCAACCCGATGCTGCATGCTGCACCGAGTCATCCGAAACAAGGGTTTTCCGAGGTCGAACGAGGCTGGCCGAAACACTACAAAAAAGACGTCTGTGCGCGCTTGGAAACCGTTCGAGGAAATATCGCCACATTGCCGGGTAGCGAGATGTATCCTTTCGAGCCTGGAAAACGTTTTCGTCATTTGGAAGGCTGGGCCAATTACGGCGCCTCCTGGTGTATCAGCTTGAGCTATTTGCAGTTTGATGCGGCTCAGACAACTCCCGACTTTCCCAGTCGATAGCTGAAGGACAGTAAACTTGGAAAGACTTCATAACTAATGAAAAAACAGTCAAAAATACGAGCCTGTGGGTGCTGCCTACTTTTCTTTACTCTCCATGGCATCATCGCAGCTCAGGCGGTGCCTGACCTCGGCACGGCCGCAGTCAAATTCGGTAGTGTCAATGGTGAGGAAGAGATGGTGCACACCTCGGGCACGCGGGAAATCAGTGGAGTCTATCCGCATCTAACCACCTATTCCCAAAGTCGAAAGGACGGTAAGTTCTTTAAGGAGCACCATGAGGAATGTGGAATCGGCGCGGTGATCCCCTGGGCGGACAAGTTGTGGATGATTACCTATGCGCCGCACATGCCGCGTGGCTCGGATCACAAACTTTACTCGATCGATGATGAATTGAACATGACGATTCATGCCGAGAGTGTCGGGGGGACGCCGGCCGCACGCATGATCCATGCGGAGTCGCAACAGCTGTTTATCGGGCACTATGCCATCGGCAGGGAAGGCCGTGTCCGAGTGATTAGTCCTGAGGAGATGCCCGCACGCGTGACCGCGATCATGCGTCACCTGACCGACCCTGAGAACAAGGTCTACCTCTACGACATGGAGAACATGTTTTATGAGGTGAATGTCCATACGCTGGAATTTAAGAAGCTATTTCACGACCCCATCCCGGGCTATCATGGCAAGGGTGGCTTCACCTCGCAGGGAAAAGTGGTCGTCAGCAACAATGGTGAAAGCGTGGAATCAGGGAAGTTTTGGAAGGTGTCTCCGGAATTCAAAAACATAGGCCCCGAAGACCGAGGCTGTCTGGCCACGTTTGATGGAACAACTTGGGAGATAATTGAGCGCCGCCAATACACAGAGGTGACGGGGCCCGAAGGTGTCTTGCCGACATTGGATGGTAAGAACGATCCGCTCTGGGCCATCGGTTGGGATAAACGCTCGCTGCGCTTGCAGGTTATGGAGGAGGGTGATTTTAACACTTTCTTGCTGCCTAAGGGATGCCTGAATAATGATGCCAAACACGGCTGGTTCACCGAATGGCCGCGCATCCGGGACATTGGCGAAGACGACCTGATGATGGATATGCACGGCATGTTCTTTAAGTTTCCAAAGCGTTTTACCGCAGCCAACTGCGCTGGTATCGAGCCGATCGCCAGCCATATCCGCTACGTCCCTGACTTCTGCAAATGGAACGGTCAGCTGGTGCTGGCCACCGATGAAGCAAGCATTCAGGGCAATCCGTTGACTGGACAGCCACAGTCCAACCTTTGGTTCGGTCAGTTTGAAGATCTAAAGCAGTGGGGGCCTCGCAACGCGGCGGGTTCGATTTATATGGATGACGCGATTCAGGCGGGTGTCCCTTCGGATCCGTTTTTGATGAATGGGTTTCCGCGCCGTGTGGTTCATTTGGCCTCTGACAATCCTACGACGTTTAGCTTGCAGATTGATCGTGAAGGAACTGGGGTCTTCGTGGATTATAAACGCATCCCGGTGGATGGTTTCAGCAGCCACATCTTTCCTCGGGACTTGAAGGCACAGTGGATTCGAGTGTCTGCCGAGCAGGATTGTAAGGCGAGCGTCTCCTTCCATTTTAGCGATGATGTCTATCGCGATACGTCGGAGGGGGCCGAGCTGTTTAAGGCGCTTGCCGAGGTCGACAGCACGGAAGTGAGCAGTGCTTTGCTCTTTCCTGCCAAGCATAATCGCCACCTGCGGGTGATCAATGGTGAACAGTTCTACGACTTCACTCAGTTCGGATTCGAATTCAACGCAACCGATTCATCATCTGAACTGAAAAAGAAATTGACGGTGCATCCGGAATTCTCAGTGGACGAGGCGTCCGTCATTCTGGTCAGTCAGGAGAATCGAGGCATTGTCGGCAAGCAGGGGAATCGCACCGTTTTGCGACTGCCGAAAGGCTCACCCGCTTACGATCAACCCTTCAGTTTCGGGCATCCGCGCATGCACCGCGAGGTGGAGTCAGAGCGCTTGATGGCCAATATTCACGGCACCTTCTATGAAGTTCCGTTCTGGATCGTGGGCACGCCACCGCTCTATACCAAAATGCGCCCGGTCTGCACCCATAACAAGCAGATCAGTGACTTCACCAGCTGGAACGGGCTGCTCGTTCTGGCCGGATTGAAGGCCGACGCCAAAGAATCGAACCATGTATACAAAGCCGAAAACGGCCAAACCGCCCTCTGGGTTGGCGGAATTGATGATCTCTGGAAACTCGGCAAGCCGGTGGGTGTCGGCGGACCGTGGAAAGATGCGATCGTCAAAGCGGGGGTTCCTTCCGACCCGTATCTGATGACTGGATACGACCAGAAGACCCTGGAGCTGACTGCCGACCGTGATTGTATCATTACCGTTGAAGTGGATGTGGATCATTGGACTGGGTTTCACGAATACAAAAGCTTCAACATTGAGGCGGGCAAAACTTTGACTTATGACTTTCCGCTGAGCTATGCCGCTCATTGGGTGAGGGTGAAATCTGACAAAGACGTCAACGCCACTGCGTGGTTTATTTACAAATAGAGAAATAACGATATGGCTATTGCAGATTGGACAGTTTTAATTGCGTATCTTGTTGGCACCGTATTGCTCGGTGTTGTCTTGGGGAGGCTGGTAAAAAATTCTTCCGACATGTTTAGTGCCGGGGGCACTTCGCCATGGTGGGCGAGTGGCTTGAGTGCGTTCATGACGATGTTCTCCGCCAACACCTTCGTGGTGTGGGGCAGTATCGCTTTTGATGTAGGCATGGTGGCGGTGATGATCAACCTGATGTATGGAGTGGCGGCGCTGTTGGTCGGCGTGTTTGTCGCTGGTCGCTGGAAGGGTATGGGCATCGAAACGCCGGCGGAATATGTCCGCTTGCGCTTCGGCAAGGGAGCCCTGCATTTCTATACGTGGTCGATGATGGTACTGCGGGTGGTCGGCACCGCTGCGGCGCTGTATGCGCTCGCCAAGATACTGGTGGCGCTGATGCCGCTGGACGAAGGTAATATGCTACGCGACCCGGAAACAGGCAATCTCTCGCTGCGTTGGGCGATCCTGATCTTTGGCTCGGTGGTGGTGCTCTATACCATGATCGGTGGGCTGTGGGCGGTGCTCATGACTGATGTGCTGCAGTTTATCATTCTTAACTTAGCGGTCTTATTTGTCGTGCCTCTGGCACTCCATCAGGTCGGCGGGCTAGGAGGCTTTATTGAGGCCGCGCCCGAAGGGTTTTTCGATTTAGTCAAAGAGGAAAAATATTCCGTCTTCTTCTTGGCTGGATGGGCGGCGATTCATTTCTTCATGATTGGAGCGGAGTGGGCCTTTGTGCAGCGCTTCCTTTGTGTGCCGACCAAGAAAGATGCGCGCAAGAGCACGTTTCTTTTTGGCGCACTGTATCTCTGTAGTCCGCTGCTATGGCTGCTGCCGCCGATGATTTATCGTGTATCCAATCCCGGCGCAGATGCCGAACAGGCGTATATTCTGGCCTGTCAGTCGGTGCTGCCGATCGGCATGGTCGGGCTGATGCTCGCGGCGATGTTCTCGGCGACCGCCAGTATGGTCAGTTCGCAGTTGAACGTGTTTTCCGGCGTGCTGACGCATGATATTTACAAGCCGTTGGCTAAAGCGAGCACTGCTAAATCCCTACTCCGCGCGGGTCGTATTTTTACCGTGCTACTCGGAATACTGCTGATCGGGATTGCGCTTCAAATTGAAAAACTCGGTCAGGTGAAGGATCTCATTATTGGTATTACCGAATTAATGGTGGTGCCACTGTTGGCTCCGTCGCTCTGGGGCGTCTTCAGCCGTAAGATTGGCGGACGTGCGGTCTGGATTACTGGTCTGAGTGGTTTTGGATTGGGTGTGTTGATTCGCTTTGGCTTCGGGGCCGATGGATTTTTGAGCGATATCGAATTCTTAGAAACCGTCAATGCATGGGTGATGGCGAATGCGAACTTTTTGAAGACCTTTGTGGGCGTGATCTTTCCAGTGGGCGTACTCACCATTATCCAATTGATGAGTCGCGGCGAAGACGCTGGTTGGAAAGCGGTTGCCGCATTGGCGAGTGAAGAACTCGCCGAAGAGACGGATCATCCAAAGCAGTCCAACCCGATGGCCGCGAAAGTGGTGGCCTGGTGTTTGATCGTCTGCGGCCTGATGATGTTTTCCCTGATTTTTGTCAACGAAAGCTCGCACGGTATTTTAGCGGGGTTCGGTGCGATTTTGTTCCTGATCGCAGGCACCATCTTTTTCATGATTAGGCGGCCTGCATCGGTGCCTGTAAGCAAATAAAAATGTAGTATGATTATTGAAAAACCATCTCAAGGCCGTTCATTAAAGACGGAAAATTTGACCGTGGATCTCGTTGTCGTCGGTGGCGGTTTGGCAGGCACCTGCACCGCTATCACCGCTGCTCGACAAGGTCTGCAAACCGTGCTCATTCAGGATCGTCCCGTATTGGGCGGCAATGCATCCAGCGAAGTGCGTCTGTGGGGCTTGGGCGCGACCTCGCACATGGGCAACAACAACCGCTGGTCCCGTGAAGGTGGGCTCGTTGACGAAATTCTAGTCGAGAACATGTATCGTAACAAGGAGGGCAATCCGCTGATTTTTGATACGGTGTTGCTCGATCGAGTGCGCCAGGAGCCGAACATCCGCCTCTTGCTCAACACTGCGGTTTACGAGGTAAATAAAGCAACACCCGACACGATTGCTGGTGTGACGGCTTTTTGTAGTCAGAACTCGACTCGCTACGTGGTCGAGGCGCCGTATTTCTGCGATGCCTCTGGTGACGGCATCGTCGGCTTCCAAGCGGGGGCCGCGTTTCGCATGGGGGCGGAGAGCTCGGCAGAATTTGGCGAACAATTTACGCCTGATGAAAGTTACGGCGAATTACTGGGACATACCATTTACTTTTACAGCAAGGATGTCGGCAAGCCGGTGAAATATGTGGCACCGGACTATGCGCTGAAAAATATCGAAGAGATTCCCCGCTATCGGAATGTCAATGTGAAGGAGCATGGCTGTAAGCTGTGGTGGATCGAATACGGTGGCCGCAGAGACACGGTCCACGAGACGGAGGACATCAAGTGGGAACTGTGGAAAGTGGTCTACGGCGTGTGGGACTACATCAAGAATTCAGGGAAATTTCCCGAGGCCGAAAATATGACACTCGAATGGGTCGGCACCATTCCCGGCAAACGCGAGAGCCGCCGTTTTGAAGGCGACACCATGATGATTCAGCAGGATGTGGTTGAACAGCGCGCGCATGCCGACGCGGTGGCGGTCGGCGGCTGGTCACTCGATCTGCATCCGTCGGATGCGGTCTACAGTGAGAGATCGCCCTGTAACCAATGGCACAGTAAAGGTGTCTACGGGATTCCTTACCGTTGTTATTATAGCCGTAATATTTCCAACCTGTTTTTGGCGGGGCGCATCATCAGTGCCTCACACGTCGCCTTTGGCTCGACTCGTGTGATGTTGACCTGCGCACATGGTGGAACCGCCGTCGGTATGGCGGCCGCGCACTGTTTGCGCGATGGACTGCAACCGCGCGACTTGACCGAACCAAATCGCATGGCCGCGCTGCAGAACGCGCTCAATCGTAATGGGCAGGCGATTCCAGGTATCCCGCTGAGCGGGGACGGCGATCTGGCTCAGACAGCAAACATTTCGACTTCGTCGACCCTGCAACTGAGCGAACTTTCGGCGGACGGGCCGTGGTTGGATCTGAAGTATCCGGTCGCACAGTTGCTACCACTGACGCCTGAAGACCGTCCGACTGTTCAGTTGCGCGTGCGTGCAACCACAGCGTGTGAGCTGCGTGTGGCGTTGCGCGTGAGTGATAAGGCAGCTAATTTTACTCCGGAACAGACGCTCTGTGAGCAGACGTTTAAGTTGATCAAAGGTGAGCAGACTGTCGAATTCCTAATCACCAACGGCGTTGATGTCGACCGTTACGGGTTCCTCTGTCTTTACGGCAGGGAAGAGGTTGAGGTCGCCTGCTCCGAGCAACGTATTACTGGACTCATGACGGTTTGTAAAAAGTTCAACCATGCGGTTTCCAATACTGGCGAACAGCTGCCCCCTGAGGGGATCGGCATTGACCGATTTGAGTTCTGGGTGCCGGATCGTCGACCCGCTGGACACAATCTGGCTTTCCGTTTGTCCACGCCGCTGAAAGCCTATGCTGCCGAGAATGTCACCAACGGCACCTTCCGCCCAGTGACGGCGAGCAATGCATGGTTGGCAGACTTGAGTGATGCGTCTCCGCGGCTCGAATTAACCTGGAATACGAAGCAGACGATCCGTGAGGTCGTGCTGCACTTTGACACTGATTTCGACCACGCCATGGAGACTGCACAGTGGGGCCATCCTGAAGATGTGATGCCGTTTTGCGTGCGTGAGTATGTGATCCGTGATGCCGACGGAAACGAGTTGCACCGCTGCTCCGATAATCATCAAACGATCAATCGCATCGAGTTGGATCAACCCATTTCCACCAGCGGTCTATCCATCGAACTGGCTCATCCCTCAGAGAACGTTCCGGCAGCCTTGTTTGGGGTGCTCGTTAGTTGACAGTCGCTGGAGCAATAACCCGAACACACAGACCTCTGATGGCTCTGGTCTCTGATTGAGACGGCCTGTTGGCCATGAAATTAAATGATTATAAACGTAGCGATATTGACACTGGCAGTGATGCTTCATGCGTCGTCTCTGGGTGCCAAGGATATTAAGAGCGTGTGCCCAGATCTCATCACGCCATCCGTAACAGACCACGCGCCTGCTCCTGGCAAACGAGTCAGGCAGATCAATCAGGACTACGCAGGAACTGACGTGTACCACCTCCTGTATCTTCCGACTGACTGGGTGCAGGGACAGCGTTACCCGGTGATCGTTGAGTATGCTGGAAATAAATGGAGGACCAGTCCGGGAACTGTCGAAGGCAGCAACCTCGGTTACGGCATCTCGGGAGGCAAAGGAGTCATCTGGATTTGTATGCCTTTCGTAGACAAGGACCATCAAAGGAATGCCACAACGTGGTGGGGGGACGTCGCCGCGACGGTCGATTACTGTAAGGAGACGGTCAATCGGATCTGTGCCGACTATGGCGGCGACTCGTCGAAGGTATTCATTGCCGGTTTTTCTCGTGGATCCATCGCCTGCAATTATATCGGACTGCATGATGATGAAATTGCCTCACTGTGGCGCGGCTTCATCTGTCATAGTCATTATGACGGCGTAAAGGAATGGGGATATACGGGAAGCGATAGAAACTCTGCGGCATCACGCCTGAGACGATTGGGTAATCGACCACAGTTCATCAGCCACGAGAAGCGTGTTGACGAAACAGAGCAGTATCTCAGCAGCACCGCCCCTGCAGGTAATTTCACCTTCCAGGCACTGTCATTTTCGAACCATACTGACAGCTGGGTGCTCCGCGACATTCCCGAAAGAACTGCTCTTCGGGACTGGTTCGATCAAGTTTTAAGTGAGACGAAATAGTAATGATGAAAATGAAACTATACCGCTCTATACTTGCCGCTTGCGCCCTGATCATTTCTGCGACCGCGACTGCTGGAACGTCTATGGAAGAAGGCTTTGTCGATCCAGCTCCCGAATACGGGCCGCGCACGTGGTGGCACTGGCTCAATGAGAACGTCACGACCTACGGGATTACCAAGGATCTGGAGGCCATGAAAAAAATGGGCTATAAGGGCGCGCATGTGGTGAATCTGCCGCAGGGTGGGGCGGAGTGGACTTTTGGAGATGATGTGATTGGCTCGCCGCAGTGGATGGACAAAGTGGAGTACGCGGCCAAAGAATGTGAACGCTTGGGACTGGAACTGAGTATCGGCAGTTGTGCAGGCTGGGTTGCTGGAGGGCCTTGGATTACGCCAGAGCTTTCTATGCAGGATATTGTGTGGCGTCATACCTACGTGGAGGGGCCGGTCAACGGTCGCATACAGCTCCCACAGCCGACCAAGAACCGGGGGTATTATCGCGATATTGCGGTGCTGGCGTATCCCACGCTTCTAGGCGAAGCACGGCCTGTGGCATCTTTGAAACCGAAAGTCAGCTCGGATATGGAGGGGGTTGACTGGTCGGCTGCACTCGACGGGGACGCTGAGACGTTTGTCGATTTGCCAGTATGGGAAGCCGGCGAAGATAGTCGTTCGCTCGTTCTTGAATTTGATGCGCCTGTCGCCGTGCGCTCACTTAACTTACAAATCCATGAGGACAGCAAGCATCGTAAGCTCAAGCTGCATACCAGTGCGAATGGGATAAACTGGAAGGAGTGGGCAACTGTTCACCGTTGGCGGAACCATTTTGATTCAAGCCGTGAGGAAATCATTGAAGGCGCACCCGAGTGCACCGCACGATTTGTTAAATTAGAAATCATGGCAGCGATTCCCTCGGTTGCAATGAAGCTTTACGAGTTCAATTTTCAGTCAGCGCGTCTGAATCAGCTGCACTTTAAAGCGGCTCGCCAACGCACCCAACCGACCGTTTCGAATCCGACTCCGCAAGTGGTTGCCGAGGGGCAGATCGTTCGGATGGATCAAATCTTAAACCTCAGCAATCACCTTCAGCCGGATGGCAGCTTGACCTGTCAACTGCCAGCGGGTGAGTGGACGATCCTGCGCTTCGGTCATACCACCAATGGCAATGAAATCGGGCCAGCTTCTGAGCGGGCGGTTGGATTAGAGACGGATAAGTTCAGTGCCGAAGCACTGCGCCTTCACATGGATCAAGGAGTTGTCAAAAAGACTTTAGAGCAGCTGGGACCCTTGGTTGGGGAGGTTCTGGTGGAGATGAATATCGATAGTTGGGAGGCCAATTGCCAAACATGGACAAAACGATTCCCCGAAGAATTCGAACAACGCCGCGGCTATGCCATGGGGAACTGGTTGGTCGCTCTGACTGGTCGCTTCGTTGAAAGTGTCGACCAGACCGAGCGCTTTCTTTGGGACTACCGTCGCACGATTGGTGATCTACTGGCAGACAATTTTTATGGAGCCTTTGCCGATTACGTGCACGAGTGGGGCGTAAACCTTTCGGCTGAGGCGCCCGGCATCGGCATGCCTATTCAAGCTGATCAGATCCAACTTCAAGGCCTGATGGATGTTCCGCAAGGCGAGTTTTGGCTGGGGGGTACGCCTGATCCCCGCTATCCCGCCGCATGGACAGGTGGCCAGGACAATACCAAAGAGGCGGCCGCTGCGGGTCATGTCTACGGGAAGAAGGTCATTTCCTGCGAGGCGTTTACCTCCTTCGGTCATCATGATGGCTTTACTCAATATCCTGAGATCCTGAAACCAGTTGGTGATCGTCAGTTCTGCAAAGGCATGAACGAAATTATGTTTCACCGCTATGCGCACCAGCCCAGTGATCGTGTCCCAGGGATGGGATTGGGGCAGTTTGGATTGAATCTGGAGCGCACGACGACCTGGTGGGAGCCGGGTCGTGCGTGGATCGAATACATCCGCCGCTGCCAGTTTATGCTGCGTCAGGGACGCTTCTTTGCCGACGTCTGCTATTACTACGGAGAAGATGTGCCCAATAGTGCATGGTATTATCAGCCGAATTTTATGGACCCGCGCCAAAAAATGAAGCCTGTGTTGCCGCAAGGTTACGATTACGATGTTTGTGATCGAACCACCTTCGACACCATGTGGGTGGAAGACGGTTTTGTGGCTCTGCCTAGCGGCATGCGCTACAGTTATCTGGTGCTTCCCGAGCATGCACGTTATACACCAGCTGCATTGGAGAAGGTGTATGAGCTAGTGCTTGCAGGAGCCACGGTGATCGGGCCGCGTCCGTCGCGCTGCCCATCGTTACAAGACTTCCCCAAGGCTGACAGGCGAATTCAGAACCTCGCTGCGAAGCTTTGGCCGGATGCGCCTAGTGGCGGTGAGCGTCGAGTCGGCAAAGGTCGGGTCATTACCGGCAAGTCGTTCGAAACCATTCTGGCGGCCGATCAGTTGGAGCCTGATTTTCAATCCGGCGCGGTCGATGTGCGCTACATTCATCGCAAGCTTGCCGCGGGGGAGCTATATTTTGTGGCCAGTCAAAGCGACGCGGCCGAAGCGGTTCGTTTAATTTTTCGTGTCACTGGCATGGTGCCCGAAATCTGGAATCCGGTCACAGGTGAAAAATCAATACTTGTGCATTATCAGGATGACGGCGGCTCTACGTCGTTTGACTTGAACATGGATCCATACGGTTCTCGCTTCGTCGTTTTCCGCCACTCGGATGCCGCAGATGATGTTGTTACCCAACTGACCCAAAACGGTCAACCGGTCTGGCTTGACGGTAACGGATTCGATTTCGAGGTCTGGAAAAATGGTCGCTATGCAGCTGAGTTCGAAGGTGGTGGGAGAGCTGAGGTGCAGGTGGAAGGCCTTCCTGCGCCGGAAACGCTGCCAGGCACCTGGACGGTTTGCTTTCAGGACGAGCGCGGCGCTCCGCAAGGTGAGATCGCCTTCGATGAGCTCACCTCCTGGACGAAGCGCCCGGAGGAGGGCATCAAATATTTTTCCGGCACCGCGAGTTATCGCAAGGCGGTCCATGTGAGTGAGAATCGTCTGAAGCAGGGGCGGCGCATTTGGCTGGACCTCGGCGAGGTCAATCATCTGGCTGAAGTGATTGTAAATGACCGACCGCTCGGCGTGTTATGGAAGCCGCCGTTTCGGATCGATATCACCGATGCTGCGAAAGCCGGCGCGAACGATGTGATCGTGAAAGTCACCAATGTATGGAAGAACCGAATTCTTGGCGACTGGAAGTTGGCGGAGGCGGAGCGAGTCACTTGGACGCTCTATCCGTTCTATCACGACGATAAAGATGCACCGCTGATGGATTCAGGCCTACTGGGCCCTGTGCGCTTGCTTAGTTCACAGTCAGTTCCGTTAAAACCGTAAAAATAGTGAATATAATGAGTCGATTATTTAAATTTATTTTCGCATGTGCGCTCGCGTGCACTTCGTATGCTGAAGAGGCACAGGTGTGGACTCCGGAAGCAATCGGGCAGGGTGCCTTCATTCTGGAGTCTGATCAGGCCTTGGCTTACAAGACGGTCGATAACCAGGGCGAACCTACGGAGCTCAATTTTCAGGTATTTCTGCCGGAGGGACATCAACCTTCGGATCGCCGACCCGCGATCGTCTTTTTCCATGGCGGCGGATGGTATGGCGGCACGGCGGATCACATGTATCCACAGTGTCGATACCTAGCTTTGAGGGGTATGGTGGCAATTTCCGCGGAATATCGGACGATTAAGGGATTCGGAACCACGCCGAAAGAGTGTGTGAAAGATGGCAAGTCGGCGATGCGCTGGGTGAGCACCCATGCGGCGGAGTTGGGGGTCGATCCCGAAAAGATCCTGGCTGGTGGCGGTTCGGCTGGCGGACACATCGCTGCAGCGACCGCGTTGGTCGAAGCCTTTGACGAAGCGGGGGAGGACACCTCCGTCAGTTGTCGCCCGCAGGCAATGGTGCTTTTTAACCCCGTATTTGATAACGGACCGAACGGATTTTCGCATGGATTGGTCCGCGAGTATTGGCAAGCGATCTCTCCCATTGATCACATCGGTGGTAACACGCCGCCTACGTTTATCGTGCTCGGCACAAAGGATAAGTATATTCCGGCCGAAACTGGCAGGCGCTTTGAACGATTGATGGCTGAACACGGTCGCCGTTGCGATCTGCATCTTTACGAAGGCGGTGAACATGGTTTTTTCAATCTCTGGGTCGATCGAAACATGCTGGCGGAAACCATGATACGTATGGATCGCTTCCTTAGCTCGCTCGGTTATCTCGAAGGCGAGCCCGTGCTTGTCCTCTATGCGAAGACTGCTCCGTAAGTCGTTCGCGGCTATCTAACTCAATTTAGTGAAGAATCACAATTTTCAATCGTATACGAATTTTAAGATTACCGATGATACAATATACCTCAAAGCGTTCGAAGGCAACTCGTGTTGCCTGTCTCTTTTTGGCATCATTGCCAGTGCTTTCTGCAGGTGCTGCCGCACTCGGAGAACGCCCCGATGTTTCAATCAATCCCACCGACTATGTCGATATGGTCGATCCGTATATCATGTCGGCGCGGGGGCGCTGGTTCTTCTTCGGCACCGGCAAGCGTCCCTTCGGGATGGTGAATGTATTTCCAGACACCAGTAACGAAGGCCAGGGCGGCGGCGGTTACAACTACCGCTTCAACGAGGTGCTCGGCTTTTGCCATTTGCACGGCTGGATGACGGTGGGCTTGGATATGATGCCGACCACCGGAGGGGATTATGAATTGAACAAGGACGGCTGGAAATCACCTTTCAGTCGCGACACGGAAGTGGTGCGCCCTGGCTACCATAAGGTGACTTTGGACAAGTATGCGATGGATGTTGAGATTACCTCCACCGAGCGGGTCGGCTACCATCGCTATACGTATGCGAATGCAGGGCAGGCAGATATCATTGTCAGTTTAGGCGGCAAGAGTGGCTCGGCGAAAATGATCAACGGTCACGTGACAGCTGTTGGCGATCAGCACTTGGAAGGCTATTACGACCGTATCGGTGGCAAATGGGGCGGTCCACCGAAGGTTCGCACTTTCTTTGTGATCGAATTGGACAAAGCCATCTCGAAGTTCGAGACATGGTCAAATGGTTTTGAGGATCAATCCGGGCTAGTGAAGTTTGAGCATGTGACTGCGGGCGAGGTGATCAATATGAAGGTCGCGGTGTCGTTCACCAGTATTGATAATGCGCGCTTGAATCTCGAAACTGAAGCGACTGGTCGAGGCTTTAACGAAGTGGCACAAGAGTCGAGAGATGTATGGAATGAGTATTTTGGACGCATTGATGTGCAAGGAGGCACGCCAGAACTGCGCACGAAATTCTATACAGACTTATGGCATGCCCTGATGGGCCGCCATAAGCTGAATGATGTGAACGGAGCGATCCCAGATTACACCGACGGCAAGGGAGGCAATACGGAGGAGTTGAAGATTCGCCAACTCCCATTGGATGAAAACGGTCAGGCCAAATACAACTACTATAATGCCGATTCCTTCTGGCTGACCAACTTCAATTTGAACCTCCTTTGGGGCCTCGGTTGGCCGCATGTGTTGGAAGATTTCGCTAATTCCTTTCTGGAACTCGACAAGTGGGGCGGGGTATTGCCGCGCGGCCCCAACGGTGGCGGGTATTCGTTCATCATGACTGGTTGCCCGGCCACGCCGCTGATCGTATCCGCCCACAATCTTGGGCTGCTGGATGATTGGTCGTCCGAAGAAGTGATGAGTGTGATCAGCCGCAACCACATGCCCGGTGGTGGAATGGATCGCAAATGGGGCGATCTTCAGTTTTATATTGATAACGGCTGGGGCCC
>Ga0209119_1001709_pt1 | contig 21126 bp, 22 predicted proteins | sample COG_03_FD_184747 | JGI IMG/M metagenome (GOLD analysis project Ga0209119, IMG submission 184747) | Pelagic Microbial community sample from North Sea - COGITO 998_met_03 (SPAdes) (version 2) | ecosystem: Environmental > Aquatic > Marine > Neritic zone/Coastal water | place: Helgoland, sampling... | reverse complement strand
GAAGACCAGGATGAAGACCAGGATGAAGACCAGGATGAAGACCAGGATGAAGACCAGGATGAAGACCAGGATGAAGACCAGGATGAAGACCAGGATGAACTTGTGGATAATGAACAGGAGCACCGTTTGATACTTCACAAGCTATTAGACTCTCACATATTGGTGACACAGAGCGTCCTACACCTTTTGCGTAAGGATAAATGAATTTCATAATACTAATTTGTAGTATTATGACTTATGACTCCGTTACTATGGACCAATCTGAAGAACAAAGTGTTTATTGCATATTATCTTTAACCGATATATGTGAGAGAAGTTATAACACTTCCTTCAAACGTTTAATGGATATGTTTCTAGATCCATTAACATCGTGATCTATAGTATTAAAAACTTAAAAGCTAAAAGCTAAACATAAAAATGTTTACCTATATCACACTAGTTTTTGGTTTGCTCCTAACGGGTTTCGTGTATCGCTTGGAAACCCATTTGATTGTGAAAGAGTCTGTTACAAGCAGATACAATCGTTGGAAGAACCTAAACCAACTCGTGTCTACTACCGAGTCTAGTAAGATGAGAATCTTCTGTATCAGCATGCAGATGATTTTACAGACTCTGTACATAGCCTTTTTACAGTATATGAATACTACGGTACGTAAGTTAGATCGCAAGACCTATGAGGTAAGATATGTTATTGATGGAAAGATATACAATATGATAGTGAAACCTACAAGAGGTCCCGCACCTGTTCTACAGATCAGTAACGACAAACAGAACGATGTGACTGATCAGGTACTTCCCTATATGGGACCGCAGTACGACTGGCACCATACTCGTATTTCACCTGAGTTTTTCGGTCATAATTCTCTGACATTTGAGCTTATGGACGGTACTGAGCATACCTACAATGGAGATAGTCATGTGGATTACACTCACAAAAAACCAACCAGGATGCTTTCTCTCGGGTCCAATCAGGATTCTTCGTTAGGGTCCAATCATTAGTGAGACTTCATAAGATTATACAGTTATATGGTATATGGTATATGGTATATGGTATATGATATATACCATATAATATGAATCGTTAATAGTAACTCAATCACATCATACTATTGGTTCCAACATTTCCAACACATCGGTTGATATTTATCTTCTGTTCCTAGATCCGGTTCCTCGGAACCATCGCGCACAATAACTTTTCTATGTTCTGGGTAAAATTCTAGGTAAAACTTGGCGTTTATTGTAGCTTTGCGATCACACTGTACACAAACGGTCTTTATCTCCTCAATAGTATCCGCTAGTTCTAGTAGACGCTTTGAACCGGGAAATAGTCGAGTACGATAATCAGTTCTTAGTCCATAGCAGATCACTGGTACATTTAGGGTTAGTTCCCTAAGACCTTTTACATTCTTTTCCGATAGGAACTGTGCCTCATCTACAAGGACACAATGTGTACCTTCCGGAATGGAGAACTCAGATGTCTGTGGCGTGATAATCATATCCGCTTGCACCCCCTGAACCGCTCGAGAATCGATAGTATTCTTCCCAAATCTAGTATCAATAACCGGTTTTATTAATATTACCTTCTTGCCTTGTGATCGATAGTTGTGGGACACCATTAGAAGATTCGCGGTCTTAGAGCTGTTCATAGTTCCATGTCTGAAGTATAGCTTTGGCATTTTCTTTTACCCAGGGTGCTTCTTAGATAGATTCATTTTCAAAATCTTAAGGTTACGACTGTTAAGAAGTTACGACTGTTAAGAAGTTACGACTCAAATAGATATAAATTCCCTGATAGTCCTATCAGGGAACTGAATATATATTCAGTATTTTGCACGTGGATCGTAGCACTGGATATTAACATAGAAATCTGATTCAAGATGACTCTTAGATACTGTTTTAGAGACCGCCGTGAAATCTTGTTTCTTAGGTACAAAGCAAATCTTCAGATCAGGGGACGTGAAGTGTACTTTTTCAGTTGCCAAACAACAGCTAAGTGCTATAAAGCGGAGCTGTGGGAGTTTGGCTAAAAACTCAGGAAAGAATCTGTTGTTATTGTTCACATCAATACGAATCGCTTCTAGTTCCTGACAGGTCTCCAAACCGTTCAAGTCCACGTCAGGAACATAGAGATCGAGTACTTTTAACTTGGGAAGTTTAGACCAGTTGATACGAAGAGTATATCGATTCCTACGGCGATGAACATCTTTTATCACCAATGTTTCTGTTTTGGAGCCATCTGGATCGATGTACTCTTCTCCCATATAACATCGTTCGAAGATCATAGTCTTGGTCCAATGTTTTGTTGGGATCCAAGATATAGGATTAGCAAAATCAGAGATCTTTATCTGGTGTAGAAACAGTTTCGGGCGACCCCACAATTCAATGAAGTTATGGTAGTTTGAATTTTCTTGGAATTCAATACTTTTGATGCAACCTCGTTCTTTACCGATGTCACGAAATCTTTTACATGTACTAATTAGTGCAACCATATCCTTATTAGTCTCAATCATTACCCAAATATACAGAATCAAATCTTCTGGTAGATAGTGAAATGACATTTTGTTATCGGTTTCATATTGGATCAACGGAATCATTTTCAATTTTAGATATATAAAATAACCTCTGTATTAATAAATTATGCCACCAAAGAAGCAGAAAACTGATATGCAAAAGCTTCACGAGAAGCTCAAAAAACAGAAACAGGCTTTGAAGCAGATCAAACCGCAAAAGCAAAAGTCTGTACGTATTCCTACTGAGTTGGGGTTGATTAAGAATATCAAAGAGAATAAAGAAATGCGCTATTTTTTTACTGAACTGATTCAGAAACCCGATGGGCAGGTTGTCCTGTCTATCGAGAAGTTCGCGTCTGATCCAAAGGGAGCTTGGGATCGTAAACGTTTCTTTCAGAAGTTCTTGCGTATTTTACCTGAAAAGTATTACAAAGAATTCGCCGAGGAGTTCATTACCCAGGAAAAACGCGGCAGAGACGATTTTTGGGAGTATTTTATTAAACTCCCCGTGGTAGTGGCGGATCTACGTAAGATACAGGATCTAGAAGATCTAGAAGATATAGAAATAGAGCAAAGAGAGAAGAAGAAAAGATTGGAAAAAATTGAGAAAAAGAGGTTGAAAAAGATCCAAGTCGATTTTTTCGGAGAAGACTCGGATACTGATACCGATACTGAAGATGAAAGAAGACCTTCTGTTGTACCAAAACCAAAACCAAAAGCACCGGGTAGTATTAAGATTGTTAAGATCGGACTGGGAGGAGAGGTGATAGATGAGATCACCCCGCCGAATATCAGTGTAAAACCTAAAGGTTTTAAAATAAAACCATCCACCTGTTTAGAACGTTACCTAATATTGCCATGGATTAACGGTCGGGTGGAGACTGTATTTCTAGCCCCTGTAGATGGTACGGATATCACTCCGTATATTTCTGCTACCGGGAAAACAGTGGAAAAAAATGGGGAAACTTGGTATCAATCTGTTCGGGCGTTTACAGAGTTAATGTGTAACATTCACGCAAGTTCTCGTACTCAAAACGGAGATGTACTGACCGCCTTTACGAGTAAAGGAAAGCCAGTGCGTATGAAGGTTGCATATAACACTAACAGAGGTTTTATTGTACAAGACGAAGCAATATTTCAAGCGGAGAAGGAATATCTGTCCGAAACGCGTATGACACGTGACGATAAAATTAATAAAATACTGGACGGTCCTGTTACATCTAGTATCGAAGAGCAGGGTATGAGAAGTCTTTCTCGTGCTTTACACAAAGTGGCTCCTGATATTAAGGATTATGGTATTTATTACGGGAGCAATAACAAGTATGACACCGCATATAACATTAAGGCTATTGAAATTATTTCCGACACTTCGCAAACAGCCAGAGAGTTTTTTGACAAACTCGGAAATGTTATTGTATATATAAATTTGGATGAAGATAGCGTAAAGATCTTTCGCAAAAGAATACAACAGGAGTACTATCTTCCCGAGATTCTAGTCACTCTGTCACCCAGCGAGAAGCTACCAGAATATTTCGACGATCCCAGAGTTACCGAGGAGCAAATTGATAGAATTGCCCGACGTGTGAGATTGGAAGTAAATTCTTTTGTGTATAACGCAGGATTGGTTCTCTATAATCAAGAAAATAATACAAAAACACGTCTGCCTGACATTCGTCCTACTTATATTGGTAGAATGCCCAATGCACGTGGGTGGAAATCTATCTGCGTAAATAAGGATGATGTGCAAGATGTACCAGATGAACAGATTATTTATTATCGGGAGGATGACGACGTATACTGTCTTACCATTCCCGATATAATGGAGCAGATTCTCTCAAAGAGAAATCCGGAGAATCCCTATACCGGAACTCCTTTATCCGAAGCTTTTATCGAACGGTTTTCAAAGCTTTACTCGGTGGAGTTGAAGAAAAAAGGATACGGAGGTAGCGGTGGTACACCTGAACCCACTCCTACGGTTCCTACGGTTCCTATGGTTCCTATGGTTCCTATGGTTCCCACACCCGTTCTCGCTCCTGATCTTTTGAACACAATTGTTCGAAACATTAAGGAATGCGAAGATGAACTTCTTCAAGAGAATCTTGAAGAAGATGGAAGGTGTACTGGATTGAACGGTGCACCGGATTCTGATTCAGCTTCTGACGGAGAAGATCACGAGGTAATCGAAAATGTGTCTACTACAGGTGAAACTCCTATCTTGGACGAATTATTGGTTTCCGATACTGAGTCATCTGGATATTCTCCCGTTATTGTATCTAGAGAGATATGTCAGTACTGTAAGAAAAAGGTCAATCCTAATACGGCGCTCAAGACAAAGGTGGACGGCGAGGAAGGTTTTCAGACTGTATATTTCTGTTGTTTCAAATGCTTCGAAAATCAGAACCAATGGACCAAGAAACGAAGTATGAAGCGTAAAAACAGCAAGAAAAAGAATAAAAATAGTAAGAAAGGAGGTCGTAATAGTACCCGCGAGAGAAAGAAGACTAAGAACTGAATAAAGAAAATCCTACTTTGTTGTTCAGGTAGATTGACTCCCTTGGTTTGACTCCCTTGGTTTGACTCACTTGATGTCTTGGTATACAACTTCTAACCGAATTTACTTCCAATGTATGCAGATATAAAGTAAACAAATCCACCCCACACAACATCAATTAACGCCAGCTTTGTATCCCATTTCTTCAATACCGCTCCGGCAGTAAAGTCGTAGACGCCATAAAGAACGATACCAAACGTCAAACCGTATTTCAAACTATCTTCCAGTTCATATCCCTTGCGGATTCGCGGTATTACAAAAGTATTCAACCCAATAACCATCAGAGTGTATGCCACCACAGCAAACAATGGTTTAGCTTCCATCTTGGAGCCTTGAATACTTGTTATCTGACTCTGGTATTTCTTACCCATGTAAAACGCGATCCAAAGAAAGTCAAGAATAAGCAACGTTGCTGTTGCAATGATATTATGCTTGATCATTTAGTATTTCGTCACATTTTATTCTCGTATATGAATAAAATGATTGTAAGTAGCTCGATGCTAAAAGCAGCGGTAGAGAAATACCATCGTACTCGCCGTCTCAAAGAACGTTACTCAAAAGCTGGTGCTGTCGGCGATAGGGTAAACGCGGCTTTTGCTTCGTTTACATTAGTAGTAGCACTTGTCTTCTTCGTTTTGGAATTGATTGTGCTGTTCTACGCTATAGGTATATCCATTAATTGTTCTAAGGCTGGACCCGAACGTATTGTAAATTTTGTATTGTCCATTACATTCACTATTCCGTATGTGATGCTAAATATTCTATTCAACAAATGTGCCAAGGGAACTTTACGTACAGGAGGTTGGTCTCCGGTATCTTCCACTTCACCACCTGAGTGGTGATTTAAGAAAACCTTTGTTGAGAATAAAATGGACTATGTACATCTGGAAGAATATAGTTACAAAGAGCTGAAAGAAATAGCTCGGGGTATGGATCTTACCATTCGGCGTAGCAAAGCTGGTATTATTGAGGAAATTACGGAGGCTTTTAAGGAGTACGAGACTTACAAGAAGGACAAACTCGATAAGTATCAACGCCAACATCAACTAGGAGAACGTGGAAAGGAAGGTACTACTTATCTAGTAGAGGATAGAAAAGGCAACCAGTACGCAATGAAGACATTTCGTAAACAGAAGTCTTCTGCTACTCTGTGTAAGGAAGCTGATCTACAAAAGATAGCAGCCGATGTTGGAGCATCTCCCAATGTTATAGACATAGATACCGTATCCAAATATATCGTTATGGAAAAGATGGATCGTCATCTTTTGGATGTGGTGCAAGAACAAGGAGGAAAACTTACTAGACACCAACAGAAACAAATTCTGTCCATATACAAGAAGCTGGACAAGGCTAAAGTATTTCATGGTGATGCAAACTTGCTCAATTACATGTACAGAGATGATAATCTATATATCATCGACTTTGGTATGGCTAAAGAAGTTACCACCGCTTTAATCAAGAAACTCGGTACAGATATACCAAATATGCATATCATGACTCTCGGTTTAGCACTGAAGCTGAGAGACCTAGGGTTCGGTAGCTCTTCGTATGAATATATTGTTAAGTATCTTTCAGAAGAGCAACGTTTGCAGTTTGGTTTCAATTCGTCTAAAAAGACGAGAAAGAAAAGATGATCCACTGTATCTAGATTTACTCAAGTAGTAGTGTCTCAAGTAGTGTCTCAAGCAGGTTTAAATGTTACTGGACTTGCAATAAATGAGAAAACCGTGGTGGAGCGCCCAATGGGGTAATGACAAAACTTGCGGTATTACACATTCAAGATTACGACCTGGAAAGAATACCAAAGGAGTGTATTATACCACTAGATTAAAGTGTAACCATAGATTTTGCACTTACCCGTTATTGGAATGGATCAAACAATGCCCTAAAGAAATACCTACTTGTCCAGTCTGTCGCGGATCATTCGACTTACAGGATCTGTGCAAAATCTAGTCTTAGAAAGCAAATTCTGTTCTCTTGGCTGTTCTTTTGGCTGTTCTTTTGGCTGTTCTTTTGGCTGTTCTTTTGGCTGTTCTAGGGTTTTTAAACCCCCAAATAGATATCATACAGTATAGTACCGCGGCATAACGGATGTACTTCATTAACTATATTAGTCTGTTCTGGAGTTAGGTGTAAAATTCCAGTGTTCTCCTTTACGCTGTCTAGAATAAATATAGTGGTCTTTTCGTTATAAACGTAGTCGTCGGGAAGATTGACCTCTATACCGGCATAAATTTGTTCTGTTGATTTAAGCGGAAGCTTCTCATATTCGCGTTGCTTCTCATCCATTCTAGAGGTAACGACATCGTAAAGAACACCTTCCATACACCTAGTAAACATAAGCATGGAGCAGAGCATCTTCTCGTAATGTACCGAGTCTAGTTTACAGAAATTGGCTACTTCCTGAACACGATCTTGTATTTTGCGGCGGAAAGTACGAATTGCATCCAATCTAGTGTCCTGACGCATGTATGCCGCCCTTACGTGTCTAGCAGAATCTACCACTCCTTTTAGGATATACAAGTTGTAGAATGGAGAGGAGATCTGGTTCTCAATCTTCATGAACTGTTTGACGAAAGCCTTATAAGATATATGAATCTCTGAATAATCTTGCTCTTCAAGCGGAAGAATAATCAGAGATTGTAACAGATCGATACAGTAATGATCGTAATCCTCAAAGAGAGTAGAACCAGGGTTATAATCCTCCAACATTTCTGTCACATAATCTGCTGCACCTTTTTCTTCTCCTTCATCCCAACCAGAACCCCAATCGATCGTTAGAGGATGAAAAAGATTACGTACCACTCGTCGAAATTTTTGAGCTCTCTTGGAGTTACGTTTCTCTTTGATCTCACCTGAAACAGTAACCAGAAAGAGCTTGGGATCCGCTACCCAATCAAAACGATCGCTCATAAAGCCGACATCTGTGTGTCCCATGCTTGCCCATAGAGGTCCATCATTCATATCCTGGATATAAGAAAAACCGAAGTCGATAATCACGGGGTAATGACCATATGTAGGTACCGCGAACTGGTTTTCCTGATCCAGAACGTACAGAAACACTACATTGTGGTTGCATCTACGCATCATCACATTGAAAGAATGTAGATCGTAATGAGTAAACTGTTTCTTGCGTTGAGCAACGGTCACAGCCAACAAGACTTGCTTGATACTGGAGTAGAGGACATCTTCTGATATCCTGTCCACCGCACGAATATAGTTGTAGAATTTACAACTCTTGTCGATAAACTCGCATAACAAAGCCTCCTTTCGAATCGGGTATTTCGCTTCTGTGTTAAAAGGATTACCTTTTTTCTTGATTTTAGGATCTACTTTACACAGTATACTTCCCACTGATTTGCAGAAATGAGGGCAGTATGCGGCTAAATCGTTCAAACCTTTCATCACAATTCCTTCATGGTGTATGAGATAATTGATGTATTGTGAGATCTTGAACACATACTTTTTTTTCTCTACCTCCTTGTTTTTCATTGTAAGCAAACCCACAAGACCTTGCTTTCCCGGTTTGTCTAACATTTTGTCGAAAGAGAGCCATTCTTGCCAAGGACGATTCTTGTTTTCTTCATAGTAAGATATGAGTTCACTATATTCTGAGGCTTCACTTAAGGGAGTAATCTTCGACATTTTATTACTCCCTAGATGAGACTTTAAGTTATAAAGACGGGGAACTGAGATAAAAATGAAGTTCCCCGATATCAAAAAGCCTAAAAAGAAGAGATTTATTTTCGTAGAGGTAATCTAATAAATTGTAATAAATTGTAATAAACACTTTGTTGTTCAGGTAGGTTACCGCTATGTAGCGTCTTTACTTGTTTGTTTAGATTTATACCTGTTATACTCGTTTCTTATGAGCATCAGTGCGGAAACGCTCTAGATATGTTCTCTTGCTGGTTTAAAAATATCTTGAACTTATATAAAGGATGCCTAGTTCACACAAGAGAAAAACGGGTAAACGGGTAAGCCGTTCCACGCGTCTCAGAAAATACGAGTTGGTTTATGAGGAATATGTCAGAAAGTCCTTGACCACCCACAAGAAGAAATCTAAGCATTCCACTCCAGTTAAGAAGTCACATGTGCGACGAGAGTCACATAAAACTGATTCCAAACGTAATTCTGATAGTAAGAAGAAACAATCCATAGAGCTCAAGAAAAATACCAGAAAGAAACTTGATACCGAATCTAGCAAGAAGCCTAATAAGCCTAATAAGCCTAATAAGCCTAATAAGCCTAAGAGCAAAGAGCACAAGCGACCTTTGAACACATACCAGAAGTTTGTTAGATATGAGAGCAAGAAGAGTAAGTATAAAGGAATGGAAGCACGCGAAAGGATGTCTGCTATCAGCAAGGCATGGAGAAAGAAGAAAGGCTACAACTGTTAAATCTGATAAAACCAACCTCACGTAGCGGTGATTGATGTTAATGACTACATCATTAATATCTAGAAATTACTATCTCCCCGGAGATTGGTGTATTTATACATATTTTGTATATTTAAACATTTCGCTTTTTTATACAAAAAATGACAACAGATATTGACACACTTTTGTATTCAGAGTATGTTTCCGATGACGAGGATGACGAGGATGACGAGGATGATAACCTTCTAGATATTGTTATGGATCTTTCCCGTCCAGTAGATGTACGTTTGAACGCCCTAGAGGAGTATTATGCAAGAGAAGACATTGGTGACAATGCTATCGAAGTGTTCAGTACTTTGACCGGCATGTACCACATGAGTAGTTCCAAATTGATAGAGCAGTTCTTCTACCGTATCTGCACTCATGGACAGGTCTCTGCCTTTTTGAAGCTAGAGGCCGCTAAAAGTTTACTAGACTATGAGGAAGGAAGCGATAGCGATGAGATTGAGGAAGGAAGCGATAGCGATGAGATTGAGGAAGGAAGCGATAGCGATGAGATTGAGGAAGGAAGCGATAGCGATGAGGTTGAGGAAGGAAGCGATAGCGATGAGGTTGAGGGGTCAAGAGAAACATATGATGTCAGTGTAAGGCAGCGTAATACCGAACGTAAGTTACTTGGTTTCAAGGCTTTGGATTATGTGTGTTACGATTTGTCATCGATGCCTACTCCTTGTCGAATTGAAGCTATTTGCATATTGATGGATTCAAAAGAGTTCCAAACTAATGCCAATGCATACTTTCGCGAATTAGTACGTGATGACACTATAGAATGTGACTTCCGTTATAAGACTATATTGTCATTGGAGAACACTGGAGCTGATTTGATGAAGAAGGACATCGATAGACAGTTCAGAGACAAGGAGTTTGTTACACACTTCTATAAATACTTGGAACCGGTAATTAGTAAATTGTTCCCCAAAATCAAGCCCAACGTGAATAACCGCAAGTTCTGGGATAACGTTCTGTATCGTCTCAGTTATGACGATATTCATGATATCTACAAGAAAAAGTTTCCAGACAAGCCGGTTGGTCGTGATTTCTTTATTCACAATGGACAACTGGCCTTTCTGTTTCATAATGCTAACCAAACCTATTATCGAACTCTTGCAGGGCAATATTTACTACAGAAGTGTGAGCTAAATGAAGTCAAAAGGTGTCAGGTTGAGAAGCAATTATTGGAATTCGCTCAGGATGAGGAGTTGGATTATAACCGTCGCGCCGACGCTGCAGACGTTCTTTTGAGTTTGGGTTCACCTAATATGCAACAAAATGCTCGCAACATAATTATGGAACTTGGTAAGATTGACGGGGAGATCCGTACAGTCTTTGACAACGCTCAGAACGTACACACCGAAGAAGTGGAGGAATCAGTTACCGAAGCTCTGGAATTCCTCAGTGATATACCTCTGCACCAAGTTAAGGGTAAACCAATCGACTTTGATTACGTCAATACGAAAGTAGAGGAAATGCTCAAAGAGGAACGCGAGTTGTTAATGGTTTCCGGAGACGGAAAAGAGATGTGTGATCACTGCGAGAGCCCAATTGATGAGAAAGTTGAAGCGGATGAGAAAGTTGAAGCGGATGAGAAAGTTGAAGCGGATGAGGGGGGAAAGAGATTTTGTTCCAATAAATGTTTGCGTTTCTACTTTAGGGATGAAAAGATTCGATTGGCGATGAACCGTATCTTTATGGATCGTGCTCTGTACTCTAAATTCAACAGTTCCCTGTTGAACATTCTATTGAAGGTGTACACGTACGTGGTAGGTTCCGAGCAAGAGCCTATAAGACAACAAATGTACAAGCGTTTATTCGAGGAATTGGAGGAAATGAGTGGAACTTGTTCTTCAGGTTTCGCTACACGTCTTATTAATGTGATTTCCGGCTTCGGACAGTTCAATATTCGTATCTCCTACGATGAACAGATCGTAGCAAACTTTACTGGTCGTTTGAATACCGAAGCAAGGAAGATTTCCGATGAAAACAGTATCTTCCGTAGTACTAGACTTCATGATATGGTAGAGATATGGTTGTCTCATCCGGAGCGACAGAAAATCGTGGATCAGATAGAAAAAATTCTCAATCCAAGTGGTAAGTTTGAGAAACGTCCTAACCGGTCCGATGTTGTGGTGGAATTTCTACGCGAGAATCGCAATGATAAGATCGAAAAATGTGTAGAAGACTTTGCCGAGGCGGTGCTGAACGAAATGACAGTATCCAGTTCCAGTTACGCTTCGCGTAGGAATTTTTCTTTGTTCTTCCGTACATATGTCTCTATCATCCGTGAGGAGCTTGCAGCGGAGTTTAAGGATCTAGTCGATTCGACCCAATTCGACTTTGCATTTAGACGTGCTATCATGAATTACGATACAGGTTTCTAAAAGTATACGAAAGCGTGTATTAATCAAAAACATCAGGACAGATAACAGGACAGATAACAGGACAGATACATTTAATTTTAGGTTTTATTTTTTGTTGTTTAGATAAAATGGCGAATAAGATGACACCATTCATTAATGATCAGAACGTGCAGAACGTACGCGTTCAAATCGATAAAAAGAAAGGTTGTGATCCGTACTTGGCTACGGTGAATCAAGCTGGACAGGTTTTAACAGATTACGACACTTTTCCCTATCCTAGATGGTTTCGCGGTATTCCCCGCTCTTCTGACCCGGTGGTGGCAGAGCGAGAGGCTGGTTGGAGAACCATAAATGATAGCTGTTACCGAGTTTTGGAGCCCAATGTTGATAACGGTTGGGGATATCCCAACCATTGTTTCGAGGCAGCCTGCTCTACTGTTTTCCCCTGTTATCCCAGCTATATGCAAAATATATCCGATCGAGGAGCGCTAAATCTTATTTTAAATAAGGCATGCATCACACAGTATCGTTAATGAAAAAATTCGAGACGTGTAGATCAACCTGACACGGTTTAATTATAGTTAATCTAATATCTTTTGATATCAGATTCTTACTAGTTTATTTCTTTATCAACTTGGACATAACGTAGCCGAACCCAACGACCATAATCAGAACCAAAAACACCCAAAGTAGAGTAAAACTTCCGCTACCGGTGGGTAATCCACTCATCTTGTAATACATTTATTTGTAGAAAAGTTATTTGTAGAAAAGAAAAACTTCTATTCAGAATAATCTCGCTCATAGAGTTTATAGAGTTTAGAGATTACTCGTCACGGTGGATCACCGGAGGGGTGATCAAGAAGTTTATACTCCTCTTAGAAGATCTAAGACCGCATCCCACCTCAGAATTTCGAGGAAAGTGGTAGCATATTTTCTATTGTACCAGGTCTAGGCATTGTACCAGGTCTAGGCATTGTACCAGGTCTAGGCATTGTACCAGATCTAGACTTATTGCTTATCAGCTGGTTGTACCCCCTATACGATAGATAGCTACCAGAAGCAACTGCTGTGAGTACAGCTAGAGTCATTAGAACGGGTGTGTCCTTTCTGGCATCTGGGCAAGCAGAGTGGATAGTTGACGTTAACACGATCACAATGATACCTATTGCGAGCATCAAACTGACAAAGCTCATTCCGATAATACCCTGATCAATCCGATTACCGTCTCCTCCAAAACCACAGACCATATAGGTACCGGAAACGGAAAGGATCATGACCCCCATAACTAATAAACCACGCACGGCGTTCTGAGTGGAAACAGGACAAAATGGTTTGGAATTGTTAACGATAGGTCCAATCTTGAACGCATAGATAGTTAAAATCAGTCCAACAAAAAACATCAGTATCATAAACATTTCCATAGAGATTTGCATATTTTATTATGACTCTAGAAAATTTTCTAGAGTCATAATAAGTTTCCCAGTGTGCTTTTTGTGAACCGGATCACAAAAAAGTCCTTGTCTTCGATTCTTAGAGTTCCAGCGACACCAACTCTTCCTCCAACGAGAGGACACTCCCCGACCCCTTTTTATAGAGGGGTTCCAAACGTTCCTCGATAGAAGCAAAGGACTCTCTAATAATAGCAAGAAAGTAGTAATAGACATCACGCATGAAATCAGCAGTTAATCCCGACATGATCACCTTGCCACTATGAAAGACCAGAAAGGTATTGTATCTGTCATTGTTTAGTTTAGAATCGCTATCCTTGGACGAGAGCAGGTCCAAGTACCCCTGGTAGGTGATCCATTTCTCATTCCAGGTGTCCTCTTCGTCGAAAGTCAGTTTCTTCACTTTCATGGTAGTAATATCTTCGGTTAAAGGAACCTTGATATTGACCCCTGTATAACCAAATGAAGTTTCCAATAAACAATGGAATTCTTTTTGTGAACACATGTATCGATTTAACTTCTCGCGATCAACGAAGAACCCTAGATCAAAGTCAATATTACGCATGGATGGTATGAACAAAGCTTCCAAACTCTTTCCACGCGTAAATGAATAAATATCCGGATATTCTTTCATATATTTCCAGATGTACTTGACACAAAGCTCAGCGTGTTCGTGAGTCTTACATCCAGTCATCTGAAACGTTCCATTACGACAAATCTTGAAATTGACAGGCTTATCCAGGATAATAACAATCGTGATAGAATTACGAAACCACTTTTTCTTCTTACCCGGTCTAGGCTTCTTAGGCTTTAGTTCTACGCCTCGAAGTTCTCCCTCGTGCTTCACTGTCACAATAGATCCGAGTTCAATATACTTATTGGGGTTCGCTTGTTCCCCTTTCTTTTTCCGACCTCTTTTCTTGGGAATTACCTCATAATGGGTAATCGGTAGTTTGTGGAAAAGCTGATCGATCTGTATGTTTAAATTAGTTGTAGCGGTGAAGGTCTTCGTTGATACTTTGATATCGTCAAATTCAGGGAAGACCAAATCATCTCCTGTACGTAGTTTTGGTGTCGCCATTTTTATTGCTTAAAGACAATTATTCTTTAAACCCAATTTTATTTTTGCTCCGCTGTGTTGAAGCTCTGCTATGTAGCGGTAACCTACGTTGAAGCCCCGCTGTGTTGAAGCTCCGCTGTGTTGAAGCTCTGCTATGTAGCGGTAACCTACGTTGAAGCTCCGCTGTGTTGAAGCTCTGCTATGTAGCGGTAACCTACGTTGAAGCTCCGCTGTGTAGAGTAACCTACGTTGAACAACACTTCGGATTGGAATTGATCTTTGCAGCTAAGTTCAGAGGTAATAGTTAAGAAACCATGGATAATTACCTGACTAAATTTGAGAAAGTAAGAATATTGGGTCAACGTGCTGAACAGATCGCCAATGGTGCGCCTCCTATGGTCGATATCACTGGTCTTACCGATGCACTGTCTATCGCCGAGAAGGAGTTACAGGAACGCAAAGTACCGTTTAAGATTCGTCGTACCTATCCTAACGGAAAGATCAGGGATATTCTACTCAGTGAGATGCAATGGGAGTTCACTGGGTAGAATCTAAATCTACAAAAAGAATATTTTAGCGGATTAATCAAGTCGTGTATTCACTAGAATATATGACTTTGTCTAAGAAATAGGTGATCACTTTGTCTAAGAAATAGGTGATCACTTTGTCTAAGAAATAGATGATCACTTTGTCTAAGAAATAGGTGATCTCCATCCAAACAAAAATATAAAAGGATGTCAGAAATTATTTCTGACATCCACCGCGACCACGCGTGGTCGTATACAGTTTTTTAATTAACACTTTCAACTATTGGAGTTCTTGTCTCTTCCCGATACTTCCTGTTTTAACTCTGATAGTTGTTCCATTTATTCCGTTGACAAAGTTCTCCGTTGACAAAGTTCTCCTATATCAAAGTTTCGTACTGTACCACCGCATTCCTGATATACTTTTCGTCTTGTACGAAAATGCTTGTCAAGGAGACTATAGTTATCGACCAGATCGATAATGATTGGTTCCACTTCTTTGGTCCTGAATACACGACCCAGATACTGGATGAAGTATTGCTCCAAATCAGCGGCGAGTAATAGCGCATCCAAACGCGGGTGGTTAAAACCAACACCGACCTTTGACGATGTCCCGACTAATATCCTGCTAGTTTGCTCAAACTCTTGATTCTTACCCAACAGAGAAGTGACATCCTCTCCCTCCTCTTCTAGACGACGGATTAAATACTCTCCCTGCGCGATGCGCTTTGTCAACACCAGAAAGTTACGTTCAGAGAAGTGTCTCAGTAATTTAATTATCAACTCATTACGATCTTCGTCGTTCGCCTGGCTGTCCAGAACTACACCCCAGTTCACTCTACCGTTAGAAGTTTTCTCAATAGTGGGTTTGAAACAGGTGGTAACCTTGTAGGCCGTGTGTTCGCGATACAACTTGCGTATGATCTTATACTTTCCAAAGTACAGGTCCAGCAATTTGTCCAAACCGTCCACACGATACGGAGTAGCGGTCAAACCAATCAAATAACGGGGGTGTACATATTGTAGGGATTTAGACAACGATTCGGCCATAATCAAGTGCGCTTCGTCCACAATAACCGTACCGATATCAGCAAAGAACTTTCTGCCCATTTTCTCTATGTTTTGCGCGTTCATGATGTAAAAATCCGCATTTGTTGGGTTAGATTTAGTGGTCAAGCGCTGTATGACCGCGTCCGGACAAAGTTTTTGAATCTCTTCCTCCCATTGCTTCATCAGTACGATCTTGTTCACAATTATTAGAGTACGAAATCCGATCTGTGTAGCCAGTTTGGTAGCACAAAAGGTATTATGGGTAACAGTAAAATCTCCCAAAAGAAACCGATGATTACCATCAATGGCAAAACCATAGTAGTTAGTATCTTGAATTGGTACAACATTAAAACTTGTTTCAAGAGGATCTTCTTGGCTGGGTTTGCGGGGAGAAGCTTTCTTACATTGTAAAAGTACAGGGATCTGCTCCAAACCTTCACCATATATGGTAACTAGATGGTATACACCAGTTTTACCGTTATTGGTACAAGTTTTGTTCACTTGTTTAATGTATGAGGTAAAACCAAGAGATCTAGCTACATAAGCTATATCATTTGCTAACCTTTGATTCTTGGGTACGATCTCATAAACATTTTTGTTATGATAGCCGGTAGAATCAACAAGACCGGCAAGAAGAGATAAACGAGTATTTCTATCATTACACTTATAAATATGTGGTATATGTTTGTTATTGATCAGGGAATAATCACGAAGTTTATTAAGTAAAGTATTGTCACCAACTCTACCAGATTCTGAAACCACCATGTCAGTCAAAGTACACTTATTCTCGTTACAATCATCGTAACAGGTGAGTTTCATACCGATTTCTTTTACAAACATTTCTAGATAAACTCGGACCGCGTCATCATCTGTAGTAATGCTAGCTGTAGTAATGCTAGCTGTAGTAATGCTAGCTGTAGTAATTCTAGACGTGTGAATATTAACATCTCCTAACAATAAACCTAGAAAATAAGGATCAAGTTCTACCTGTTTTGTAGGAAACTCGATAGGTACACGGTATAATTTCAATCGTTGTTTAATGGACTCTGGTATCCGTAGGTATTCACCAATTTCGACATCTACAATATCACTTACTTCAAGATTCTGCTTATATTCTTCGGCGTGCGCTCTGGTTTTGAAATGCCGTTGGTGTGTTTTCCATTGTTTTGCATCTATCCATTCAACATAATACGTAGATCTTTTTCTGTCCAATTTTATTACTTTATTTCCTGATATTTTCAGTGATAAGATATGACTTTCATTACAACCGAATTTATCTCCTTTAGTAGGAACAATGTCATACATTTGCTCTTTTCCTCTAGCTAAACTGAGAACCTCTCGATGTGTAGAGTCGTCACCCATAAGAAATTCTCCCACTTGAATATCTTGTACGGCTTTTATCGTCCCGTCATACATCAGAACAGGGGTATTCTTTTTCAAGCATTTTCCGAACCCAGTAAAAGCACTGATCATAACGCTTCCCTTTCCGCTGAGTAAACCAACGGCCTCTTTGAGTAATTCCTTCTGCTCCGGAAATGGTTCGAGAGTAAATTCCAAATCCATACCGGGAAAATCCTTTCGACCTGGGCGACGTAACTTTACAGTACGTGCCGCGTACGAAAAGGGAAGAATAATATCGTCGTTCTGAATTTCAAATGGATAAATATATCGAGGAGGACCCATATCATATTTGTTTATCATCTTAATTTCCAAATCCTTGTTTATTCTCTGTCTGATTTCCCAGGGAAGCTTATCAACATTTGTACGAATAGACATCTTTTATCTTCGGATTTGCCACCTCTTAAGCAAATTCAAATATATTATTACACAATTAACGGAAAACATAACTTCCTGGACGTCCACCACCGGAAACTCGTCTACCAGTAATACGTTGTGAAAACTTGTACACTAGAAAGAACCCCAATAACAAAAAAGCGATGATTACCAATGCAATTAATACATACTTACCAATCGAAGAAGCTCGACCGGTTGGTTCAGAACCCACGTCGTGGTATTCTCTTTCGTAATAAGGAAGAGACTTATCCAGCGGACTATTCAAATACTGTTGTTTAATTTGTGGCAGCTCTTTGAGCTCCGGAGGTTTGGTTGCATGGACCAGTACCATACCACCGCCCAGAGCCTGACTCTTTGGTGTATTCAACAGCACCTCTTTATCGAATTGCGAAATCTTATTGTACGGATACATAGCCATTTTGAAGTAACCACCGTCACCCCATTTTTCGGTCCAGGAGTTTCGACAGTACCAATATGGTACATCCTTTTTTGTACCATTGTTATTAACGACCACTCCTTTCTCTACACCCCAACCGATAATAGCGATAGCATGAGAACCTACATAGTTCTTATTTGGGTTAGTTTGTTCTTTGTCAAAATGCAAGGAACCCTTGTCGTACACTCCATCTTCTAGGTAAACACCTCCGTTAACCTTGGTAAAAGCACCGGAACGAAAATTGTTGAATACCACGAATCCTCCTTGAACAGGACCGTTATAAAAGATGTGTTTCTTGACTGTATGAGTGAAATTATCATTGTTCATATCTCCCTTACCCAGAGCAAGAGATTTGGGTGTTTCAATATAATAAAGATAGTGTTTGGTTTTAGCATTGACACAACCACAATTCGGAATCAACGCCGAAAGATCTAACGGTCCTTGCTGTGCTTTGAAATGATTGATAGCCTTTCCGTTACAAATATCGTTCCGGGAACACCAAGAATAATCGGAACAGTGTTGGGTGGCGATTCCAGATTGAGCAATATTCTGGAAAAGCTTGGCAGGATTCCCACCTTTACATTGAAATTGTGGATAACAAGCCAAACTCCATGTAGTGGAGAGACTCGGCTTCCAATTTATCGTTCCCGATACTACGTGATTGTCTGCGACAATACCAGCAGTGGAAATAGCCCAGCAACTTCCACATAACATCTGATTGCCCGGTTTAGCAATCAAACTACTTTTCTTTCCTCCATGGTGACGCCAGTTGAAATCCTTAGGTAGCTTGGTATGATCCAAAGCGGCTAGACCTGGATGATCACTTATTTTGAAGGTAGGAAGAGTCGCAGCGAAACGAATATCGGTATTAATAGGTGGAATAACTTGTGGTGGGATATTAGAAATATCTCCCAGAGCACCCAGAGGCGGATGTGATTGAGTGGCTCCCAGAAATGTGGGTTTGGACATTTGGAGCTTTTCTTCGTAATCATGATCTAAATCGAGACTCATTTATTTCACCATAACATAATATATTATGTATATATATAACACCACGACACGTTATGAATCCGGTGAGTCGGTTAAACAGATTCATAACGATTTTACACAAGTAAGTTATACACACATATAACGGTAAGTACCCAAGAAAAAACAAATCCGGTGTTAATCCATCTCCTCATCTATTTGAGGGAACCGATCGTCTGTAAGTATCACACAGTAGCAGTACCACCCGAGCATGAGGAATTTAAGCAAATCGTCTCTCTGGAACTCGGGGGGTGATGGACTACTGGTATCGTTGTCTTTAATGGCTTGTTGCTGGAACTGATAAGACATGAAAAACTCCCCGACACTTTGCATCTGACGGGGAAGTAGCTGTCGCTTTTCAATTGAGTCAGCGAGATCTCTCAGGAAAGGAATCAGTTTCTCGTCTGGATCTTGAGCGTTCTCCATTTTAGGGTGTTTTTACAAATCTTTAAGCAATGAGAAAATCAATAGATTAAAAAATTAAAATATTAGAACTTAATAAATGACTTCTCAAGGTTTTAAAATCGAAAATAGTCGTGTCGATAATTCTGCTATAGTGAATACTATTAACACTTTAAGTCCATTGACTAATGGACTTGCATTTAATGGAGTTTCTAATGATAACGGAGTTTCTCCCTCGGAAACTCCTCTCACCCCTGACCAACTTCAGGAGTCTGCCGAAGGCGGTCCTCTTGGACTTGGTTTATTGTTGAAAGACGAAGTCCAAGGAACCGAAAATTCATTTGTGTTGCCTGAGCCCAAAGCTATTCAAGAAGCCCTGGGTTTAAAGAAAAATAACCAACAAAGATTGCTAACTTTTTACATTGTCAAGAAGACTGGTGGCAAATCATTTAGATTGAGTGCTGGTACTGGTATTACATTGGAAAATCTAGGTGTTGCTGTTTCTACTCAGGTTACTCTTTTCCACGCTCCCGCATCTGATACATTCCTCTTTGATTTCCAGGCTAAGGTTCTGGTTACTGCTACCGAAGTAGCCACCGATCAAGAAACAGTCACTTTTAACGTGCTCAAAGTTGGCGGTTCCACACTAGAAATTCAGGTTGCCTAATAGAAAATTCGGTTGCCTAATAGAAAATTCGGCGCAAACGTAGTGACTGGTTCACGAAATATACTAATTTTATAACTACTATTCCTAGTTATAAAACAAATAAAAGAAATTTAGAATCCAGCTGCCTGACGACGGCTGGAGCCCTCACTCCCCACCTGCATAATGTGTCCGTCACGCATCTGAGCATGCTTCTGAGCCATAGCCTCCTTGTAAGGAGTGTAGCCGCATCTAGAGATGTTAGTGGCGCCGAAGTCCTGACCGAACTGTCCAGTAACGTTGTGGATGTTGTGGAGATCCTTGGTACGATCCTCTGATTTAGTATGACCCATGGTGTTACCATAGATGTTACCAGAGATACCTCCAGCGCTCAGAGTTATATATTCCATGTATTGTGGTCGCTCAACGTTGTTCTCCACCACCACGCGATCCTCTGCACTGTTACACCCAGCACGCTTGGTGTAGAAGGAGTCTGGGCATACAGAACGCCCAGAGGTGTCCATACCGTTCCAGATGGGGCATACCATATTGTTAGGGTTAAAAAACCTATCGGATTCTACCTTGCTAGCCCACGCGGTGTCGACTTTACAAGATCTGATAGCTGATTCAAGTGAAATTGGTCCTGCTGACATTTATTAGATGACAAGAGAAAAGATTTTTCTATTTATTTTTATATCTGATGTTAATCTCTTCCATTCTCCAGTTAAATCAACGGTATCCATGTATTACTTAAAGATTAGATAACATTTGTTTAAAATGCCTGAAACAGCGAAAGAAGTGCAAGTGCCTGAAACAGCGAAAGAAGTGCAAGTGCCTGAAACAGCGAAAGAAGTGCAAGTGCCTGAAACAGCGAAAGAAGTGCAAG
>Ga0209119_1001706_pt1 | contig 21163 bp, 24 predicted proteins | sample COG_03_FD_184747 | JGI IMG/M metagenome (GOLD analysis project Ga0209119, IMG submission 184747) | Pelagic Microbial community sample from North Sea - COGITO 998_met_03 (SPAdes) (version 2) | ecosystem: Environmental > Aquatic > Marine > Neritic zone/Coastal water | place: Helgoland, sampling... | reverse complement strand
CATATCGTATGACCTGAAGACGTCCTCCATTGTTCCGTAGCTAGAGGACAGAGAGATACGTTCTTTGGCTAAATCAGCATCAAGCTTTCTTGACAAAGCAACTCGCTTTCTTTGGATAGCTTCCAAATCACGAAACTTATTAGCCTCGGCAGCAGACTGTTTAAAGTTTTCCTGCGCTGTGGCATCAACCATGTTGTTGACGTCTATTTGAGCGTTGACCTTGCCTTGTGCTTCAGCAGCATCAGCTGCATATTCTTGTGCTTTTGCGGTTTGTTGTGCACCATGATACTGCACAGCACCTGATGCAAGTGTAGTGGCTATCGCTATCCATGTAAAAGGGTCTGCCATTTTAATTCAAATCAGTTTTGGTTGTTAAAGACGCAATTGTCAAGGGATATGGCTCTTCGTGCTTAATTGTGGGCACATTGTCGACGCCAAACGTAGAGCCAGTCACTGGCCGCTCTTTGTCAAAGCCTGTAAAGCCGTTACCACTTCCGTAGTTTGTTGACACGCGGACTGTTTCAAATCTGTCACCAACTCCAACCTTATAGCTCCATGTGTTGATCAGGAACGGTCTTATCGACACGATTCTAGCTGTGTCTGCTGCATAGGCTGGCTTATTGCTTGCATCCCAAGTAGGAAACATCATCTGCAACTCGCCTGTGTAACGCAGACCAACAATGACTCGGGTTGCATCCGCAGACTGTAGTGTAACGGTTCCATCGGTTAGCGTCTGATCGCCTGTGTAAACACCGTCTTCGATTACAGCGACAGTGTCTCCTTCTCCGAAACGCTCACTTACGTCGTTGCTTATCAGGGCTCCTTCTGGTTTAACCAGCTCAATGTAGCTGTCCAACATCGGGTAGCTGGTAAGTTGAACTGGGTCAGTTTCTGCTAAGGCTTCTGTGTAAGTGTTTCCGTTTCGGCGGACAACAATCCACACTTGGTCCAACTGCGTGCTTGTTCCTCGGTGAAGAACACTGATGTCTAAAACTTGCGTATCACCGCCTAAGTCTTGTTCAGACCACGCGTAGAATTCTTCTTGTCTGTGATACGATAAGCAGTAAATTTTACCCGACCGAGTGCGCACCCAAATACGAGGCTGAGGCGTGTGCTGGTAGGCAATTTGGGCGATGGCATCAGTTAGAAAAGTTGGGTAAACAAGCTTTGATACATCATTAGAGGATGCGCTGTTAAGCGTTGTGTCATACTTATACTCCATCAGTCGAGTACCCGACTGGTCTGGATAAAACACGGAGCTACCCACTGTTTCTGCTTGAGCCTCACAGGGCTCTTCTTCTGTAAGCTCCATCCGTATCGTTTTTGGACTAATACCGTATTGGTACTGGTTGGGGACAATTCGGTAAATACCGCCCGTTGTGCCTACAATTAAGTCTTTGGCTGCGTTGATCCAACGGATTGCGGCGTTTCTGTTAGATAGCGCGTAGGTGATTGCGTCCGTATCCAAAACATCTCCGTTATCCTGTGTGGGCTGAAAGCTGGTTTCATCCTCGGCTCGGCTGTAATAGAGGAAGTTTGAGTTTGCGTAAGTTCCTCCAAATATACGCCGCTGCTCGAACTTAGCAACCGTTCTGGGGTAGTTATCAAAATACCAAGCTCCCAGCTTAACATCTTCAAAGGTGCCTCCGTTTTCAAAAGCAAGTGTTCGTTTATTGCGAGGGACGGAGTTAATAAGTGTCACAACAACCTGAGTGGTGCTTACAAAGCGAGAAATGGACATGTACACATTTCCAGACTTCATTCGGCCAAGTATGTGACGACCTACGTCTTCTGGACCGAACTTACTTTGTGTAACATTCAGCAAAGCATCGTTTGCAATCGTAGTGGCTGAAAGGTTACTAAGTGCATCTGGAATAACTAAATTCCCAGTAGAGCTTCCTGAGTCATACTCTTCGACTTTTGGAACACCGTCAGCTATATTGTAGCACGATACAACATCAAATTGTCTCTGTGTAGATAGGTTACCTATAACAAAAGGTCCTGTTGGGTATGGGTTGTTAGAGTCGCCTAATGGGTGATTACTGTATGTTCCCAAACCATTAACAAACGAATAGGTTCTATTGCCTGTTGGAGTGAGCACAGCCGTAACAATTGTCAAGGCTCCAGTAGTAGTTGGTCCAAATTGATATAAGGTGGTGGTTAAACCTTCATAGATTCGATAAACAGAGCCACCACTATAAAGCGTATTGTCGTATGTTCCTCTATAAAACTCAACAGGGTGGTCTTCTGTACCAAGATGCTCTTTGATCTTAACCCAGCGAGTTTTGCTCCGAGTTTCACCGACTACAACCTCGTTATTTCGCCTGTCATCGGCGACTCTAACCCACGAGTCCGTATACCCTGAGTTGAAAATAACTGTATCAGAGCGCAAATGTATTTCGTCCACATCAACTCCGTCTAGCTCTAAAGCTTTGCTTTTTGTTGGTTGTGTGGCTTCATCTACTTCGTCGCTATCTAATAAATACAGCTGAGCTGCGTCATCTTCGATGTCTAGGACAGACACAACGGGTTCTACGTAAACAACCGTGCTTGTGGGGTCTTCCAATGTGTAGTTTGTGGACGAACCTGCGTGTAGTGCTTTTCCAAGTAACTTGGTAGATCCAACGGTGTATTCCACATACCAGTCTTGACTGTAAGAGCCTGCTGGACTTGCTACGAAGTCATTGGCTATGGCTGAAAAAGCTGCTGTGTCTGCTTCAAGTTTTACATAGCGCTCGTTCTGTGAAATAGTATATTTAGTGCCGTCGTCTTCTTTCTCCAAGAACGGCTCTACTTCAAAAGTCAGGTCAGATAGAGTCCACTGATCGTCACCCTGTACTTCAACATTTGCGTTCAGCAAGATATCGCCTTGTGCGTATAACGTGTAACCGTCACTAGATACAAGTGAAGATGCTACAAATGAAATATCCGCTGTAAGTTTTTTAGGTCTATGGCGACCGTGAGCAATGTAAAGTTCCGACGTTTCTGAGCTAAAACGTAGCTCACTGATGTCTACAGCCGAATAAGGTGTTGGGACTACGTCTTTTGATGTTCCATTAGAATCAAATATCTCCACTTGCTGCGGAGTAAACACAGCCCTGTATGGTTGGTCAGTTGCTAAGATAACGTCAACAGCCACCACGCTGTCTGTGGTGTAGTCTGTAGTGTTATAGTGTTTAAACCCTGTACGAAAAACAGCAGGTCCTTGAAGTGACGGAAAGAAGTTTTTGAATGTACGGCCAGAGTTAGCTACCCGTTTAATGTCAGTGCGTCCGAGAACGTAATCACTGATTAAACCGCCTGAGAAATCTGTCTGAACGTTGCTATACCGAGCCATACCTTTGGTGTGCGCTTATGAATTGAGAATTTCCGTCGTTGATGTAGGTTTGAGCTGGTCCTTGGCGACCTTCCAACATTCTTGCTCGTCGAAGCGCGAGAACGTATTGCTTGTGTAGTATCTCGTGTCTATTTTCCGAACCAGACAACTCAATGCTCATGTTTTGCGCCATGTGCAAGGTAAGCAGTCGAGTAATAAAAGCAGGAAGCCCAGATGCAGATGTTTCTAGATCTGGGACATAAGTGTATGTAATTTTCAGTGTGCTTTCGTCAGAGTAAAGCTTTCCGTTTGCAAAGCGAAAATCACTAATAAGGATATCTTCTGCACTTTCTATGTACAGAAACAAATTAAAATCAAGAGGAAGCGTGTATTCATACTTGAAGTTCGTAAACTCCAAAGACTCGGTTCCAGAGAGCGTAGCTCGTTTTGTGTTGTAATTGAATATATTGTCCCCAAACAACTCGGTGACGGCCTGAGCATAGGCACGTGTACTTATCTCATACGTGCTGCTTGATTCGTCATCGGCGTCGATATGAAAGCTGCCTACCATGCGTAGGGCAGAGTTCAGTATCTCCAGTTTGTTTGCTTCAGTAGCCATAAAGAGGAAGTAGCCTCCCCCGAATTGACAGGGGAGGCTACAGATAAGACTACGCCTCTAGGCAGCGGATTTCGCCAGTGACCTCACCCCACATACGAGATGCTTCAGCGCAAAGCTTGAAGTAAATGTAAGGGATGTTCTTCTTGGCAGGAACGCGCCACACATCGCCCTTAAGAGCTGTACCAACAGACATCTTAAGTGCTTTAGGTGTTGCAACGATAACACGACGCTCGTCGTCGTTAGCGCCGTCGCTGTTAAGTCCAAGACGCTCGGTTTGGATAAAGCGGAAGCCCATAAACGTGGTGACTGCGCCTTCTGCAAGAGACTTGCGAACTGCGTAATCGGAGTTGATGATTTCCTCAATACCAAGAAGGTCGTTGAACTGAGTCGAAGTAAGGAAGCAGTTAACAACGTCATCCTGACCGATAGCCTCAAGACGAAGCATCGTGCGGCGAGCCGCTTTGAGCTTCTCAAGAGTAAGACCAAGAGGAGCTGCGCCGCCAGTTGGAGTACCATCGTAGTTAGCACCGATGGAGAAACCTTCAGTGTTACCAGAGATGATGTCGATACCGTTTTTCGCAGTAGCTGCGTCATAGGTGTCAACAACTGGGTTAGCGTCGTTCTTGCTCAGATTACCAATCGTGATGTTGGTGTCACGAGTCGAGGAAGCAGCACGAGAGAACGTGACGGTTGTACCACCGCTACGCCCTGTGTAAGCTTCTCCGAAGATTCGGTCGATGATGATATCGTCGACCTTACGCTTACCCGATGAAAGGAGTGCCTGAGTGTAGGCATTCATTGGATCAGTAAGTACGCGCTTGAGATCTTTCTCGTCGATGTATTTGCCGAGCTCGTAGTCCTTAAGACCGATGCGGCGGCGATCGTGAGAGATATCGCTGTTAGGATTGTCGCCATAACGAGTAGCGTCTTCGGTCATTGCTGCGGCAACACCGATGCGATCGAAGTATTGAAACTCTTCGTTTTGGGACTCTTGTTCGAAATACGGCTGAAGTTTGGATTCAGTTTGCTGGAATGCTTGTTCGAAGCCAGCTTTGAATGATTCAACGTATGCGGTGTTAATAGCGGCAGCGTTGCTGATTGCAGCAGCTCCTGCGCCATTGCTTGCCATGTAGGATGGGTCTGAATAGGCCATGATAGTATATAATAAGTTAGGTTAAATAGAAGTTTGCTTTTTTTCGATGAGCTACCCTTTCGGACTCTTCTAGTTATACGGAACCAACGGCTATCTGAAGCTGCTACTGGGACCTAAAAAAAGGCTACCCCAATAGTAATGGGATAGCCTTGTTTAGGGTCTTTGTCAAGTTTATTTACGCAGATGGGTACAAACTTGAGTAAAGTCGTGCCCTTTGTTCTAAGACCTGCTGCCGCTTGGTGCGATCAGCCATGCTTAGAGAAGACGGATCGGACATAATCAGTGACGCATTTGAGGAATCTAGCTCCTGAATTGCTGTCCTGATTCCGTGTACGTTCTCAGAAGCAAAGCCCGATGTGGGGTTGTTCTGCGACAACGGAAGCGCATCACCAGACACTTCTGCAATGCGGTGAAACACCTTCAACACAGCTGGGTGGTTGGCGATGATGGGGTCTGACTCGATAAGCTCTCTCAGCTCTGGGATCTCCGAAGACAGTGCTTCGTAAGCTTGATTTGCTTCAGCCAAGTTAGCGTCATACTTTTCACCCCACTCACCCTGAATGGCTTGACGGTGTGCTTTCACTGTCTCTTGAGTCTGGGCACTGCTTAGCTCATTCCCATCTACAGCAAGCTGAACATACCGTTCGTACAGTTGGTCGAACTGCTGCTGGTTTAGACCCATCTTGGCAGAAAAATCCACTAGCTCTTGAATGCTCTCTTCGCTAATTTCGGGAGCCTTTTCTGCTCCTTCAAATGAAAGTTCTTCTGGTAGAGAGTATTCATTGTTCTCTGGTCGAAGATGGCTATAGAAATCATTCCACTGCTCTTCACCCCAATCTGCTTGAGGCACTGGCAATCGCTTAGTTCCCAAAGCACTCTGAGCGTTTACAAGTTGATCTGCAAGTGCGTGAACAGACTTGGTGTTCTTTAGCGTTTCGTGCGCCTTAAGGTTATCGGGCAACGACTCATAAAACTGGGCATATGTGTCTTCTGATGTAAAATCAAAAGTACTGGGCTCAGTTGCGGGTTCGGAGGCTACCTGTGTGGTGATATCACCGCCCAGACCCCCTGTTGGTTCTGTATCTTCTAGCATATTATTTATTCTCCATCTCTATTTTGTTAATAAGTTCTTGTGGATCATCCTGACCCAATAGAGTGAGAAAACTCATAGCCAACCGTCGTCGACCTTCGCATTCCCGAAGCTTTGCTTCGTCGGCGTGAAACACTGGTTTAGTCACATGACACTCCCTCAGCAACACTGTGAAGAAGCGCTTTCCTTGTGGCGTCTCCAGTATGTGGGTTAAGTCTTCTTTGAGCTTCGCTTTTTCACGAAGCCTGCTGAGGGAATCAAGGACTCGCATATTAGATGTTTAACAACTGACCTACGCCTTCTGGGTCTATCTGCTTGGCTTGTGCTATATCTTTCATCGCACCTCCGATTTGCGGAGCAGCAGCTATGGCCTGTTGCTGTTGGTTTTGTTGCTGAGTAGCTTCTTTTATCTCATTAAGCTCCTCTTCAGATTTAATGATGTCGGGCTGAATGTTTCTATACTGAGCATAACTTGCCAGCAGTCTTTGTTCGTTGATTGTCTCCATTATCTCGGGCTTGGCTTGGGCCAATGGGGTGATATCCCGCATAAAAGCACTGATATCTGACAATCTGGTGGCAAACTGAGACTGAGACGCTGGGCTAGAGTAAGATATCTCCAAAGACGCACCAGCTAAGGTTGCTGGCTTTTCTGGGAGCTTTCCGGTGCGGTCGAGCAACTCAAATGTTGCTTCGATGGCTGGTCCGAGGTATTCGGTCTCCATGCGGTTAAGCAACGGAGCCAACTGGTTTAGCATCTGTCCACGTACGTCTTGAATCTCTGTAACACTTTGACGTTCTTTCTTTTCCTGACGAATGATCTGGTCAACAAAGAATGCACGGTTAACGGAGTCACGATACATGCGAATCATCTCCATTACATACTGGGGTTGATTCCCAGCCATAATTGGTGATGGCTTCTCGCTACCTGCCTCATGAAACATGATCTGGCGTGAGCCATATTTCATGGGGAGCATGATGCTGTCTTCTTCCGCCGTAAGCGTCGGGAAGTTCAAATACTCCGCTGAGGTCAACGCCTCCTTAACCATCTTGTTAAGTGCGCGAATCTGCGACAAGCACGAGAATGCTGGGCCACGGCCGTACACTTCGTCTGCCAGCTTAGACCAGCGAGGCACTAAGAATGTAAAGTAGCTGGAACCGCTTTCCTGCAAAGGCTGCTTAAGCGCTGGGCACCAGTAGGTCACGCTGTACGGACGGCCTTTTCCAACTCGGCTGCCTTTCTTGGCTGCTTTGTCCGTGTTGGGTTCGATCGTGTAAATCAGCTCATATTTGTTGTGAATGGAGTTGTCCTTGTTGAACCCATCCATATCCACAACTTGTGGGAACGCCTGCATTAACTGACGGGCAGTCTTGTAGCAACGATAGTAAACTGTATCTACCGTTCCGTACTGGTCGGTGTCAAAGAACACATCAGCTAGCGGGCGTGATCGGAAGTTAACAACGCCGTTAACTTCAGAGATCTGTACGGGGGATGTGCCGTAAGCACCGATATCTAGGAAGCACTCGTGACTTGAGCTGTAGAACTGTGACTGAGGGAGCGCGAACTCGTGAAGGATTCGGTCAGCTACTTTCTGCAAGTAAGCTGTCTCTTCTGGGGTTACGCTACCCTGAGACCTGTCAGTGATGCGCAGGTAGAACCAGCGATCGGACTTGGGGATCAGGTTAGAGCTTAGACCATTTGCAAACATCTGGTTGCACCAAACGGCTGTGTCGTCGTACATCTCCTTTGATCCATCTTCTTGCATGGGCGTATGCCCGTGATCAAATTTGTCGGAGTTCGGACGAACAAACCGCTGAGCATCATAGAACATGCTGTCTAAGTTAGACCGCAGAACCTTAAGCTCGGCATACCTTTGTTTGAGTCTATCCATATAAGCTCGTTCCGCCGCCTAGTGCTGAGCGACCCTGAACCTTTTTCTTTTGGTCAGCCAGTCTGCGCGGTAGCGTGGCTTGCGATCCCATAAGTCCAGCAGATGTTACTCTTGCTGATGGAGCCGCTGCCTGCTTAACCGCTCTCCGTGCCATCGGCGCTGGAGGGGGAGGAGGCGCAGGGGGTGGAGGAGGGGGAGGCGGTCTTTTTGGTTTTGAGCCCATATTTTGATATACGTTTTAAGGTTTCCCAGTTATAAAATTTTTCTGAGTCTGGTTTGTTCATTCTGTGGTATCTTGTAAACACGACTCTGTCAAGCGGAAACGGAGCAAGTTTAAAAAACAATGCTACGCTTTTAGATGGGTCTCGGCTTGCTGCGTAAGCAATCTTCCAGTATCGCCCAATCTCGTCCTCAAGAACCTCTGCCATCAGGATGTAGTTTGGTGTGCTCCAAAAGTAGCGTTCTCCTCCGTGCGGACAGTTGAGATAATAGTCCTGCAGCCAGACAAAGTTCTGTCCCTGAGTGTGGTACAGGACAACTGCTTCGTCTAGCAAAGATAGCCTGTAGTCCTCACCAACTGATACTTGATACTTCGTACTCATGTTTTGACTTCTTTTTTTCAAGTGATGGCTGCTTAAGTCCAACGGCCAGCGTCCTAAATGCGTCTGCCCCGTGAGAATTGGAGTCGTGGACAGGGGTTTTTCGAAAAACGCCTCTGGAGCTGTCAAATTCTTTATGGTAGCCCTTTAGCGCTTCAATACCTGCGTAGCAGTGTGTCTTCGAGAACCAGCACTTGGGAAGAAGGTTTCGGACGGCTTCAATGCCGTCAATGATCGACAGCTTCTTGACTGTCGTAAACTTCAAGCCCAAACCTCGGGCTGTCTCCAAGCGAGACTTACCTGTACCAAGTTCTCGCACCTTGATGTCGTGCGGAGCATAATGCTTCCCGTACGTTACATCCTTCTGGGTTGACCATCTCTGTAGCTCTCGCGCGTAGTGTGGTAAGCCCTCTCCGCTATTTTCGTAGTAGTTTACGATTCGCACTTCGTTACGAAATAGCTGGAAGAACCAAATGGTTGTCGCGTCGTCCATCCCCAAGTCCCACGCGGTGTGGACGGGGAGCAGTGGGTCGACCGCAATAGTGTCCACGATCCGCTTGTCCCTGTAGGCCTTGTTGATCTGTGCTCCGTAGTACGCGCCCTCAACTGGGGTCTTGAACGAGCACATGTACTCGGACTGGAACCTTGCTTCATTGTTCAGTTCGTTACGAGCTTTCCGCAGTTCTTCTGGGGCAATGGCCTGAGTGTCTTTGACTGAAAGGTGGCTGCTGTACCACGAACTATCAGACTTGGCTTTGAGAAGCATCTTGTAGAAGTGGTTCTCGCCACGAGGCGTTCCGTTGAACAACGCCCATCCGCCGTTTTCCGCTAGGATGGGGTTGATCAGCTGCCACGCACTTGGATCGGAGATACTGTACTCGGAGAACACCACACCGATGGGGTTTGCCCCAACCATTTTATCTGGGTCGTCAGACCCCATGAGCTGGATGATCGAGCCGTTCTTCAGGTGGATTCGCATCTCCTGCTCACTCTTCTTCTCGACCAGTTCCCTCGGGAAGTAGTCGATAAACTTCTTGCCCTCGCCAGTCATGCCGTTCCAAACAATTCGGCGTGCCTGATTACCGTAGGGCAACACATACCAGTAAGTGCCCACACGCTGTAGCGCCTTGATCGCAACAATGTTGACGCAAGTCAAATCCTTACCTGCACGACGGTGCCAAGCGACCACTGCCCGAAGGCTTCGCTTTTTCTGAGTCATGTACTTGAGCAATGGGAGCTGATAAGGTCTCGGCTCCCATCCCTGCGCTGGGACACTAATATTCATCTAGGTCGTCAAAAATATCGTCATCGTCGTCGCACTCAGCCCACTCCCAGTCTTCTTCCACTCCACCGTCGCCGATGTAGTTTTCATGGTACTTGGATGCTGCGCTAAGAAGACCCGATGCTGCGTATGGGTCGCTGAACCTTATGTCATAGGCCAGTGGTTTGTCCTCGTCGCTTGCAATTACAACGTAGTTTCGGAAATGCTCTCCGAGAATGGCCACCGCCTGTTCGATTGATTCAAGACTCATTTTTTTCTTCTTCACTCAAAAACTCGTCGTATCCGTCCTCGTTGTCAATTATTTCTGCGTCAACTGCTGTCGCCATGTCAGCTTTGGACACTTTACTGTAGTCCACAGTCATTATCTTCATCTCCCCTGTAATGTTCTGCTGGACGTCTACGCTCTTAAGCTTTGGCTGGGTGTAGCTTGCTAGTTCTTTCCAGATCGCAATTCTCTCCTTTAGGGGGACGTCCTCATTTGAAGTGTAGCCCAGTAGCTCTTCAATTGGGTTGATACCCTTCTCGGCAAACATGGCAAGTAATGCCTTGCGTTGTTCTGCTGGGGTGGGGGCTTTGCTCATCATGTCCAGAAATTGCTGCTTGATCGAGAGATCCTTCTCTACCACAGCAAGTTCTTTCTTGGCGACCTTCATGTCTTCTTCTGCTTTCATACGTTTACGATGACACCTAGTCCGTTTAGCATTTTGTTGTTTAACTACCTGCTTGGGTTTCTTACCAGCAGCGTAGGTTCTTCCATCTGGTTTCTTGGTTGGCACCTTATGATGTAAAACAGGTGGTGAACATATTGTCAAGTCTGTCACACTTATCACACTTGTATCACACTTTTTTTGGGGGGGTGTGATTAAGTATATTATATGATTATTAAGGACTTAGAGAATCTGTCACACAAATCACACTTTTTTTGGGGGGGTACAACAGGTAAACGGTAGGGGGTCAAAAAAAGTGTGATTTGTGTGATGAATTACGTAAGTCGTTGATAAAGGTACTGGTTAATAAGTCACACTTGTCTCGAAAAAGTGTGATGCAAGTGTGATAAGTGTGACAGATTCACAATAATTGCCTATTCTGCTGAACACTTGTACACTAAAACACCGAAATTCCCAAAAATTGAAAATTGGATTTGACGGTAGGGACCCCTTTGTCGTCCGTTTCGTAATTTCCCCCAGTGGGGGGGGTGCTTTGTCCGTGTCGCGTTGTTCATCAGTCCCGCTCCATGCTCCAAGTTCCCCCGAACAGTGAACCCTTGAGCACTAGTCCAAGGTCCAAGAACCTCTGAACTACAACTATCAACCCCCGAACTTTGATCGTTCAAACTAATCTCCATGACCCTTCAAACCCCACGACCATCAACCCAGCCGCAAGTGACGCGGTAACTCGTTGATGCTCAGGACGTTGTCTCCGCTTCGTCCAACCAAATCACACAACACGCCCTCAAAAGCACCCTATCTCGAACCCCACAACCACAACACTCTCATCCACAAGCACTTAAACAACCAAAACCAACAACCACACCCTACAGCAAGGGGACTCTTCCTATCACCCCCTCACTGTTGAGCTAAGCAAGTAGAAACGAGGCTTGCGCCCATCCACCCCTTAGCTCCAACCCATACGACACTCGCACCGTCAGTCCCACATTTGAGTGCCGCGCCGCCCCAGACCTAAGTAATGAACCCCGTCCGTCGCACGAACGGCGCTTGGGCACTCGCTCTTCGCATCAGCTTGAGCACCTACGTCCCTGACTCCCCCTTGTTAGTGGATCCACGTCACTGTTGTCTCTGCTGTTGTGTTATTCCTCCTCACAATGTTTTTATGGGTTGTGGATCGGAATTGCTCTAAGGGCTCTGTCAAGGTAGTATTTGGGGCGATGCCGTCTTGTATGTGGTGCATGTCGTCAATCGTTCATCGTAGAGTATTTGTAAGATCGTCTCATCGAGCCGAATTTCGGCTACGACAATTGTAATGCGCCCCAAATCTCCACCTTGACAGATCCCTTCGGGACGAGCAATTCCGCTCCACAACCCATAAAAACAATGAGTAATAACAAAACATCCGATACAACAGTAACCCACTATCAAGGTGAAGTCATTGCCGTAGGCCCTCAATCTGCTGAGAGCGAGTACCCAATCACCGTTCGCACAACGGACGGGGATTACTTTAAGGTCTGGTTCGACACAGCTCTCAAACGTGGCACTGCCGTCACAATTGACGAAGTGGTCTGGGCAAACGGTTGGAAGGACACCTTCCTCGTAACTTGCTAACCTCAACAGCAAGGGGGCTGAAGAGTCCCCTTGCTTTCTGGTGTTCAACGAATAGACACCAACGACCAAAACATATACCAATAAAAAACAATAGAGATAGTAGTTTGACTAATATGTCACAAAACCAACACATACACATGAACACAGACATACATAACATCATCACAGACATCAACTCCACAGAACGCTATTCTGACGAAAACAAAGCAGCATGGCGTTCTCTGTTCCAAGCAGCTAAGCTACACGCTTACAAAATCCGTACTCGTGGCAAATACATCAACAAAGGTCTCACAGTACCACGCGACACAGACGAAATCATGGTATCCATCATCGTAGACCAGTGGATGGCAGAGTACAACGACCACTACGTAGAGCACTCTAGCCCACAAGATGACCGACATACAGGTGACTGCAGTTGTGTCCAAGCAATGGAACAAGCAGCAAAAACAGACGCAATTGCAGCTATCAAAGAAGTATTCACAGGCAACTCAACAAATACCAGACTACGTCAAACTATACGTGATCGTTTGCACAGTCAAATAGCTGGATCATCACCACGACTAGCAGAGTTCCTCAAGCACGCATCCGACCAATGGCTAGCAGACAACGCTAGCGAAATAGTCGACAAGTATATCCGCTACACCAGCTGCGATATTACAACATACACAGCTTACGGAGAGTCTCACGAACGCAACAACATCACATTCATGGAACACGAGTCCCTTGACGCAGCCGATCAACAAGCAATGTCCAAGGAATACGCAGAATCATTCTACCAAGACGCAGAATGTGATCCCGACGACGCCCGCTTCATTGGAACGCCACCACGTAGTGACGAATGGGATGACAAAATGCGCTCCAACCAAGTAGATCGTAAACGCGGATCAGGAGGTGTTCTCAACGGACTTTACACAAACAGCCTACCCGAACCCAACTACTACGACAAAGACACAGCACGTCGCCTTCGTATGAGCTACCTAGATTCAGATAACAAGATAGATATTGAGCTTGGATCATGGATGAAACGCACAGATCCCGTCCGTCGCAAACGCCTTGTTGCCAACCGCATCAAGCAAAACATCACTGACTAGAAAGAAATGAAATTTCCGCAATCATCTAAAGAAATCACAAGATACGCAAACAAAATGGGTATTTACGACTTCACACTAACTAAAGACTTAGGTTGCGTTTGCATACACACCGTCGACAACAAAAAGCAAAACAAACAAACAATTGTAATAGGTCATTACTATACACACTCATTTTGTAGGTGGTTGCGCTTTATTTCAGACGCAATCAACGGCAACACCACAACACCAAACATAACATAATCACATGGAAATCATATTATTCTCGTTCATTTCAGCACTAGGTCTACTTCTAGTGCTTACACGCACCATAGGTCTACGACGCACACTAAAAATAAGGAAGATGTTAGACGTGATTGTGACGTTCGGCATACCTGTCCTCTTCGTAGGCACGTTTAGCGGCATGATCACCGCGTTCTTTACAGGTCTTTGGTTTACAATCCTGACTTGCTTGCTACAGGTAATTGTAAACCCACCAACAATGCTGACTGATACAGTCACTTATGGTAAGCAAGAAGATAACACAAACAGTTCTGAGGGTTATCGTCCCTCTCGCTCTTGATGTAGTAAAGTGTGCCCTCACTAGATATACGTTCAGAGTTTTAAGAGACAGTGATAATCGGAGACGACATCAGAACTATTAGTAGAAAAGTAGCCCTTGGTTGTTCTTTGCAATCAAGGGCTACCCAATTTGAAAGAGCAGCCTGCCAAAAAGACAGGCTGCTCAACCAATAAACAATGAACAATAACAGACAACATAAGTAATAATGCTGTAACACGAACATGCAGCTGAAAGCTATACTTGTCAAGAAAAAATAGATGCTTTTGGGCTTGAATGAGTCCGAAATACAACAATAACCAATAACCAATAACCAATAACCAATAATAACATGGCTGAAACTACAGTAACAATCCGCTACGGTCTTACTAACACAGTAACTCGTAGCTTTCCATATGACGCAACTGTCGCTGATATCCTCAACGACCGTTCTATCCTTGCAGCCTTGTCTGCACCAGAGTCCGTATCCGCTGTTTCTAGCGGTGAGACCCTGTCTGGGAGCGACCTGTTGAACGGGTTCTCCACAATTACCTTGGAGCAACAAGCTTCCAGCAAGGCTTAGCTCAACGTCCTAAGCATGACACTAAACTGCTTGGACTTTATAGTAAGATCGCAATAGCGTGAGGGAGGAGATCAGCCCCAAGAGAAAAAGGATACACCATCCACTGATCTTATCTTTTGTGTTAGTAATACAAAAAGTAAGTGATTAATGTGTGTGCCTGCCGTCTTCTTGCAAGGCGGCAGGCTTTTACAAACCAAAAACCAAGAACCATGAGCCAAGAACTAAATCAAGAATTCGTCTTACGTTCCGACGGCAACTTCTATCGCCGCACAACAGTAGAGACAATACTAATCAACCAAGATGCGGCATTATCCGCTATCAAAGCCAAGCCTATGTTCAACATAAGCTTGTTTCCCTATGTGTTTGGACTTTTTGATCACGAAGCTGACGAGTATGAAATGTACTTGGCAAACAACATTGTAGCATCAGGACAGCCCGCACTTCATCAATGCTTCGTAGAGGCACGAAACTTCTATTTCACAGGCGCTGGTCTTAGTCGAGTTAAACCAGAAAACGAAGAAGAAGATACACCTTATGGCCTAACAATCTATAGGGACCGAACAACTCTTAACACAATAAGACATGATATTGTGTTTCGAGAAGAACTAAACATTCCACCACGCTGGACTCCGTCTGTAAGCGGTCTAAGGCTTTTCTTTATGTTGAGCTTTAGAAAAGGCAAAAACGGGTGCCCAGAAAGATCAACAGTACCTTACGCCTTTGTTTATGATCCAATCAGTAAACAATCGTATGCGCCAAATCTTCCAAATGTGTTCACTCGAGGCGACATCTGCGCTGGTGAAGATTTCCCATTCAGTGTAGAGCAGTTTGACGACATAGACAACCGAGACCTGATAGCTTTAATCAAAAAGCAAATCAAGCACCTAAACACTAGCGTGTGCAACAACGATCTTCGAGAACTAGATAACGAAAGAAATTACTTAAAGTTCAACAGAGACGGTAGTTCTGTAAGAACTTTAGAAAATGGTGTAACAAACGCTGACAAAGGTTTCTTTCAACAAATTAACAACGAATCAATTATGGAGTTTACATCATGGCTGAATCAACAATAACCGAAGCACTAAGTCGATTGCATGTAGTTGCGCCCACCTACCACAGAACTCCACCTCTTGGTAATACATCAATGAGTGAAGAAAACAACATAAGCGCATCCAATCAAAGACAAAAAACATACGAAGACGACACACAGGCCATCGAACATGGACTAAGTGTAGATGAAGTTCGTGTGCTTTTTCGCATACTAGCAAAAGAATACGAAGATTGTGGCCGCAAACGAGGTGCAATCCTTCGATATATAAAGTCATACCACAAACCAAAAGAAAAACTCGGACAATCTCTGTACCACAAACTAAGAAGACTATGAAACCAACACTAAATGCAGTAATCATTGGCGCAGGCGGCGTAACCAGTTACATGCTACCTGCTCTTAAAAACAGCTTCAATCTCACAGCAACAATCGTTGATGGAGACATACTAGAAACGCACAACTTGGATCGACAGCTGTTCCGCAATAACGCTGTCGGCCAATACAAAGCAGTGGCTCTTCTCAAACAGTATAACTTTCGCAAAGACGAAGGTCTCGCTATCCGAGAATACTTCAGCGAAGACATGCTTAACACAGAATACAAGCTTGTGTTCGCCAATGCTGACGTTTACATCTGCGCAGTAGACAACCACCCAGCCAGAAAAGCAGTCCTTGAAGCAGCTAAGCTGTACAACAAACCCGTTGTTGTGTGTGCTAACGAATATCACACCAGTCAGGCGTTCTATTACTCACCCGAGCTAGAGCACGCATACCCAATGATTGACCCAATTGCTCGTTATCCTGAGATTGCAATAGACAAATCAGGCAGCCCAATCAGCTGTCAAGGTGATGCGCTTGAATCAGATCCTCAGCTTGCTATTGCAAACCAAGTAGCTGCAAGCTTTGCAAATTACCTGCTTTGGTCTTGGCACGGCATACCTGTAGACATGGAAATGCTTCGATACATGCCCATTGAGTTTCAAAGCACGTTTTCCCGTATGCAAACAATTACAATTGATGACCTAACCAAAATGGAGAAAAAAGCAGTATGAGCACTATAATTCACGGCAATAAGTTGTATAACGAAATAGACAACCATCTTTTTACTACATACCAAGAGCTAGAAGCACGTTCGTCTGATGAGTTAATCCCTGTATTCAAGGGCAAAAAGATTCCACGTAGAGTGTGGAAAGAAATCTTAAGCTTTATGAAGCAGTCATACGAAAAGTTTAAGTCAGAAACACTTGTTTATTTGTTTTATGACGAAAAATCCAACAATCCTTGGTCTTGGTGGATTCCACCGCAAACAACGAGCGGTATGACCGTCCGATCAAACCCAGATAACCCAGAGTATCAATTACAGCGTAAAAACTACCCAGACACCATGTTCGGCACTGTTCATCATCACTGTAGTACATCTGCGTTTCAATCAGGGACTGACGAAGCTGACGAAGTAAACCGAGAAGGCATTCACTTCACAGTTGGCAACATGAACAAAGCTAACGATTTCGATCTACACTGTCGTATCACTATCGGTGGCTGTCATGCAGAAATTCCAGCCGAAACCTACATTGAAATGGCAGAAGATCCGTTCAAAAAGACAGCAAACATTCCAAACGATGTTAAGCTAGATATTCGAACATACCTTCACAAAAAAGACATTGTCACTTTACCAGAAGACTATAAAAACACAATCTTCCAAATGGACAATGTAGAAAAACAACAAACCCTGCTAAACTCGCAAAGATATCAGGGTCAATTAGGTTTTTCATATAACAAACCATACTCTTATTTGAATGACGAAGAAGATATGTCGTTTAAAAAAAAAGAAGAAGTTTTGGATTTAGATGAAGCAGAAGAACTTATCAACTTAGTTTTCGAAGATCACGAATATGAAACAATGCTTAATAACTATTATGATCACATCAACGATCATACAAGCAGCTACCAACTATATAATTCAACAAAAGAACCAGAAGAACTCGCAAAAGACCTTTTCGACATGTATGAGCACAAAAAATTCCTTAAAACAAAAAAAGGTAAAAAAGCTATGGAACTCACTAAAGAGTTTTTACGAGAATTCTCTTCATCAAATGGACTTGACAGCACCATCGAAGACCTTAAATTTCTGCTCCAGCAATACAAATATTGTGGATATGATGCAGACGGAACAGAAATTCAATCAATGGATAAGGAGGATGTTTTCTGATGTCTTTAGTAACAAAGTGCTTGTACAACGCATCGAAAATACTACATCTAATGGTGTTCCAGATATTCTGGTTATACTTCAAGACAAAGTTCTTTTTATCGAGAGTAAGTTTGAAACTAGGAAAATACGCCCAGAACAAGCTGCCTTCCAAATTAAAGCAAACACTGTTCTTAAAAAATCAAACAACATCTGCATCACACTCGCAGCCTATCCGAAGACCAAGAGATTTGTAATGCTCAAGTTTGACACGAATTCTATCACAGAAGAAGGCGTTGTTTGTGATAACGAAATAACATTTACTTTAGACAAAAATGGATTTGTTGATTTTATCAACTACATCAACGTATAACTTTGAAAGCGGAGAGCTTAAAACGTCATCGAGACTTAGGTCGAGTTTGACAACGACAAGCAGACCCCACTCAAAACCTGAAACTCTGTGCATCAGCTGAAAAACTGCACAGACTAGGCGACACTTGAATCACCCAATGGAGTATGCAGCAACCGTCCATCCTAGATAACTGATTAGTTATGGAAGTAGCTAATCAGCCAATTTACTAACAACCAATAAAAACAAATATATGGAAACACCAACATACGTCAACCCAACACCAGAACTAACAGCATCAGGAGAGACCAACTCTTTTGTTGAAACACTAGACATCGTTCAAAGAGGAATAGAGCGACTCTTAAAGCAAGACACTTACAGTGAATACAGAAAAGCAGTAAAATGGGGCTTTGATAATGGACTTCTTCGTGTCAAAAGTGAATCCGAAATTAACCTAGAAATGCGACAAAAACCTTGGCTCGCAGTTAACAGAGTAATTAACGAAAAATGCAAACAATGACCATAATGTCCCTGATTATCGCTCTAATCCAAGTCGAAAGTAATAACAACGACTTGGCTGTTGGAGATAAAGGGAAAGCTTACGGCTGTCTACAAATACACAAAACCTATGTAGACGACGTTAACCGCATACTAGGACGTAAAGAGTACATACACGAAGATGCGTTTTGTAGGGATAAATCAATTGAGATGTTTATGATATACACAGATCATTATGCGACTCACAAACGGTTAGGTAGAGAACCCACAATTGAAGACATTGTAAGAATACACAACGGTGGACCAAACGGGTGGAAAAAACCAACAACAATAAGACACTGGAACAAAGTTAAAAACCAACTATACGATAATGCAACAAGATCTCTTTGATATACCTCGCAGTGAAAAACCAGCTCACGATCTTCCCCCTGTAATGCAACCAAAATGTAGTTGGCGGCCACCAGCTCAGTTACCAAGCTTTGGCGATGTAATTGCAATCGACCTAGAAACTTATGACCCTGACTTAAAAAAGTACGGACCATCGTATAAACGAGGACAAGGCAAAGTGGTTGGATTTGCAATAGCAGACGAACATCAAGAAGTTTATTTGCCGATAGACCACCAAGGCGGCGACAACCTAGACAAGAATCTAATTTGCAATTACGTTCAAAATGTAATTTCAAAAAGCAAAGAAATACTTTTTGCTAACGCAGCCTATGATTTGGGCTGGCTTTCTGTCATGGGTATAAAAATTACTTGCCCAGTAAGAGACGTGCAGATTGCAGAAGCTTTGATCGACGAAGAACAGTTTTCTTACAGCCTAAATAACTTGTCTAAGAAATACCTCAAACGCACTAAGTTTGAAGAAAACCTAAACAAAGCTGCAGAAGCTTACGGAGTAGACCCCAAAGGCGGTATGTGGAAACTACCAGCCCGCTTCGTAGGTGAATATGCTGAGATGGATGCACGAAACACTTGGGACGTGTATCAACACCAGAAGCCAGTACTAATTGAGCAAGGTTTGTGGAATGTATGGGAGCTGGAGTGTAAGCTCACACCTGTTCTAATGCACATGACTCTAAAAGGTGTACCCGTAAATCTCGATCAAGCAGAAAAACTAAACGACCAGCTAAAAGCAAAAGAAGACAGCTTAAAGAAACACTTCTCAAAGTTAGATATATGGTCGCCCGCCCAGTTAGCAAAACATGTAGAAGGACTAGGGCTTATTGTACCAAAAACAGAAAAAGGAAATCCTTCCGTATCTAAAGACTTCTTAACAAATTGTGAACACCCCGAAGTAAAACTAATTCATGAAGCACGAAGCATTAACAGACTCAGAAAAGTCTTTGTTGAAGATATCATTCTCAACCAAAGTTATAAAGGAAGAATACACGCAGACTTCAAACAAGTTGCATCGGACTCTGGTGGGACTCGTTCAGGGCGGCTATCTTCAGCCAACCCAAACATGCAACAAGTCCCTAAGCGAAGTGATATTGGAAAAGCAATCAGGTCGCTATATATTGCCGAAACTGACAAACTCTGGTGCAAAGCAGATTACAGTTCACAAGAGCCCAGACTACAAGTTCATTACGCTCTTATAGGCGAATTCGGTAAACCACTTCCAAAAGCAACTGACGCCCTAGAAGCATTTAAAAAAGGTGAAAAACTGTACACATTCTTTGAGAAAACAACAGGCTTGCCTTACGACACATGTAAAATGCTATGCTTAGGTATCAGTTACGGAATGGGTATGAAAAAAATGGCGTCCACTTTAGGTGTGTCTGAGGAAGTGTGCAAAGAAACAATGCTCAAGTTCAACAGCGAAGCTCCTTTCTTAAAAGTGCTGTTTGACAATGCAATGAATGTCGCAAGCACTCGTGGCTACATCAAAACTATACTCGGCCGAAAAGCTCGTTTTGACTTCTGGACACCAAGCTTTGAAGACCCAGCAGTAAAAGGATACGGACCAGCTAAAGGAAAATACCCAAACAAACCGCTACAAAGAGCCTATACCAGCAAAGCTCTAAATAGACTTATTCAGGGCAGCGCAGCCGACCAAGCAAAAAAAGCTATGGTAGATGCTTATGAGGCTGGATTTGACATGCGTCTCCCAGTTCACGATGAGATTAACGCTATGGTTGATTCAGAAAAAGACAGCTTTTTACTAAAAGAAATCATGGAAAACGCGATACAACTAAAAGTTCCAGTAGTGGCTGACATTGACCTTGGGCCAACATGGTGTTAACAAAAATGTAATGAAATCACGGAAAAATAACAAAAATGTAGCAACCTCGGATTTGTCCGAATTGGCTGGTTCTGCTCCCGAAGTTTTAGAAAGCTCCGCAAGGAAGTGGGACGACAACGGCAACAGAGAATGTTGCGCGTTTCTCCTTGAAAGCGGCGAATGGGTGCTGACTTGGCTGAGGGGTTCTGGAGAAGATAAAGTGCAGACAACTGTTAAACTTTCTCCGACCGCCGCGCTGGCTACGATGTCTGCAATGAGCAGCGTATCCCAAAAGACGGGCAAACCGCTAGGCTGGGAGCCTAAGCAGAACGTAGAGATGGATAATGGCGAGTAGATAGCCCTAGATTTTAACAACTAACGAAAGATAATATATGCCTGATGATAATAAAACTGCAACGACCTCGC
>Ga0209119_1001703_pt1 | contig 21175 bp, 17 predicted proteins | sample COG_03_FD_184747 | JGI IMG/M metagenome (GOLD analysis project Ga0209119, IMG submission 184747) | Pelagic Microbial community sample from North Sea - COGITO 998_met_03 (SPAdes) (version 2) | ecosystem: Environmental > Aquatic > Marine > Neritic zone/Coastal water | place: Helgoland, sampling... | reverse complement strand
TTGGGCTAGAAACAATGAAAACCAAGATTTAAATACAACATTTTATACTGAAGGTACTTCTCATTATTCATATGTAATTACAACAACAGGTCAAGTTGCAGCTACATCCGGTACATCTGGCACATCCGGTACATCTGGCACATCAGGAACTTCAGGTACATCTGGCACATCTGGAACATCTGGAATATCAGGTTCAAGTGGCACATCTGGTACTTCAGGCGAAGATGGTACTTCAGGTACTTCAGGTTCAAGCGGTACAAGTGGTACTTCAGGCGAAGATGGTACTTCAGGTACTTCAGGTTCAAGCGGAACAAGCGGAACTTCGGGCACATCAGGTACTTCAGGTGAAGATGGAACATCAGGTACAAGTGGAACATCTGGAACATCAGGAGAAGATGGTACTTCAGGTACATCTGGCACTAGTGGTACATCAGGTACTTCAGGAGAAGACGGAACAAGTGGCACATCAGGTACAAGCGGCACTTCAGGAACTTCAGGCGAAGACGGTACTTCAGGTACATCTGGCACAAGCGGTACTTCAGGTACTTCAGGAGAAGACGGAACAAGTGGCACATCAGGTACAAGTGGCACATCAGGAACAAGTGGTGGAGATGGCACAAGTGGTACTTCAGGAACATCAGGAGCAGATGGTACTTCAGGAACATCCGGTTCAAGTGGAACATCAGGCATATCAGGTACAAGTGGCACTTCAGGCACATCAGGAGCAGATGGAACAAGCGGAACTTCAGGAACTTCAGGTACATCAGGCACATCAGGAGCAGATGGAACAAGCGGAACAAGTGGTTCTTCAGGAACATCAGGAGCAGATGGAACAAGCGGAACTTCAGGAACAAGCGGAACTTCAGGAGAAGATGGAACAAGCGGAACAAGTGGTTCTTCAGGAACATCAGGAGCAGATGGTACTTCAGGAACTTCAGGCACATCAGGAGAAGATGGAACAAGCGGAACCAGTGGTTCAAGTGGAACATCAGGCACATCAGGCACAAGTGGTACTTCAGGAACATCTGGAACAAGTGGCGAAGACGGAACATCAGGTACATCTGGTTCTTCAGGAACAAGTGGAACATCCGGTGAAGACGGAACTTCAGGAACTTCAGGTTCAAGCGGAACAAGCGGAATAAATGGAACAGGATTTAATGCTATTATAAACCCAAACACAAACAGAATATTAACCGCAAATGGAACATCTACAGTATCCGCATGTGCTAAAACCAATTTAACATATGATGGTACAACATTAACCGTAGGATCTAAGGCAACAATTGGTACTTCACATACAAACACAGGTACTTTATCTTCAATAGCAGGTGGTACCTCAAATTCAGTATCAGGAGCATGTAGTTTTATAGGAGGTGGTCAACAAAATAATAACGCATCTGGGTTTTATTCTACTATAGCAGGTGGTAATTGTAATTATATATCAGCCAATGCTGTAACAATATCAGGGGGACAAAGAAACTCTGGATCTTTTGATTACGTTACTGTAGGAGGAGGATTTAATAACAAAGCTTTAAACCTATTCTCAACTATTGGGGGTGGACGTGATAATATAAATCAATCAAGTTGTGGAACTATAGCAGGTGGTATAAGTAACAAAACCGAAATCTCTGCTTTTGGTGCTATTATTGGTGGTGGAGGTGGCAATACAATTTCAGGTAGTGGTTTTAATACTATTGCTGGTGGTTGTCTTAACTATAATAGGGGATGTCATAACTTTATAGGTGGTGGTAATTATAATACTATAGGTGCTGATAATGATCCATCAAATTGTGCATCAACTATTGCGGGTGGGTTTTTTAATATTATTTGTGGTTGTACTTCAACACCAAATCAATGTAGAGGTAATTTTATAGGTGGTGGTAATTGCAACCACGTGAAATTTGGTGTTTACTCTTCAATTGTAGGAGGAAGTAACAACTGTTCAATAAACTCTTACAATACTATTGGAGGGGGTACTTTTAACATCACAACAGCATATTGCTCCGTAATCGCAGGTGGAACAACAAATGGAATTGGAGGTAGTGTTACTAACACTAACAGTACCATAGGTGGTGGAAAATCAAATTGTATAAAATCTACTGAGCAATTTAGTACTATAGCAGGAGGTTGTGAAAACCAAGTAGGGGATGTTAGTGGTACTTGTAAAGGAAACTTTATAGGAGGAGGTATAGGTAACCGAATAGTATTTGGTAGTAATTCTTCTATAGCTGGAGGTCTAAATAATATACTTTCAGGAGGTAATGGTATTACTTTCCCAGGTTGTAGTTTTATAGGAGGTGGTGAAGGAAATGATAGTAATTCTTGCTACAGTTTTACGGGTGGTGGTCAAAACAACTGTGTTGATTGTCTTTCTGCTTGGGCTGTTTTATCTGGAGGTGATAATAACCTTATGTCAGGATCATCCCATTCAGTTATTGCAGGAGGATATAGAAATACTAGTTCAGTAGCATATGGTTCCATAGGAGGTGGTCAATTCAACTGTATGACTTATGGTTGGGGTGCTACAATAGCCGGTGGAGAATTTAATGAAGCTTATGGTTCTAGAGCCTCAGTAATGGGGGGTGGTGCAAATTTTGCATCAGGTAGTCATTCATCCGTAATTGGAGGGTTAAATAATACTGCATCAGGTAGTTATTCAGTAGCTGGTGGAGAAAATTCAGAAGCTAGAGGAAATCAATCCATAGCAGTTGGTTACCAAGTTACATCATCTGGAGCAGCTTCATCTGCTTTTGGTGCTGTAAACCATTCAAGTGGTGCAAATTCATTTGCAGGTGGAGGAGTATTAAACATAGCATCTGGTGCCGATTCATTTGTTATAGGATATCAAAACCAAGTAAAAGGAGCCTCGGGTTTTGTTGGTGGTGCTAATTCTATAGGATGTACTGGAATTAATTCATTTGTTTTTGGTACAGCTAACTGCACATTAGGTGCAGGTGGAAATAACACAGTAATAGGGGGTACAAATAATAAAGCTTCCGGAAATTGTAGTTTCATAGGAGGAGGATTTTCAAATGGTATAGATTCAGGAAATGGGAATGCTTTATTTGGTGGTAGTAACTGTATAATAAGAGGTGACTTTAATTTAGTTGCTGGAGGAAGTAACTGCTCAGATGTTGCCGTAGGACAATGTGGTCATACTACTATAATAGGACAATGTAATACGGTACAAGGAAGTGCTAGTTATTCTCTTACAGGAGGACAATGTTCAGATAACTTTTCACAAGCGGGTATAGCGTTTGGTTGTGGAGCTACCGCAAGTACGGGTATATCAAATTTCTCATTAGGTTATGGTACAACAACTCCAAATAATGGGACAACAGCTAATTCTAATGGGCAAATGGCTGTAGGTATATGGAATACCTGGAGTACAACAGCATGTCATTTATTTGCCGTTGGTAATGGTACTTCGGATGGTTCTAGATCAACTGCCTTTAACGTGGGAAAAGATGGAAAAGTAGGTATAAACAAACTAATCCCCGTAGCTACATTAGATGTAGTAGGTACTGTTACATCAACAGGTGATATGACAGCCAATGATTTTATTACTACATCAGATAGACGTATAAAATCTAATATACAAGAAATAGGAAATGGTTTAGAAGTTATTAAACAATTTACATCATATGAATACGAAAAAGATGGTAGACAAGATGCTGGATTTATAGCACAAGAAGTTGCTGAAGCAATCCCATATGCTGTGTTTACCGATGATAAAGGTATGTTAAGTATGTCTGATAGGCCCGTGTTGGCTCATATGCATAAAGCGATACTTGAACTAGAAAAACGTATTAAAAATATAGAAGATAAATTAAACTAAAAACAAAAATATGCCAGTACCAACTACCGGTCCTTTTAGAATGTTTGATCCTTTCGACATTTCTGAACCTATTAATTCTTCAATAAGAGGGACTCATATACATGATTCTAATTCACCAAATACTAGTATTCCAAGGTTTTCTGGTTTAATATCTAATTCAGAAGTAGAACTATTTGATCCTACATATTCAGGTACCATAGAATCTTTAAGTGATGTATCAAGTTCTCTTCAATTTAGAAACTATGGTATGAATTCACCATCCCCTGTAATTCCAATTGTCTGTAATTCAAATTACAGTCTTAATTCTATTACATCTGGGACTACTAAAACACTTACTTTCTCCACTATTCCCAAATTTGCTGGTATACTAGGTGGATTTGTGTCAGATGATGGAAGACATGGGTTAGTAGTAGCATATAGTAATTTAAAAGATGATAATGGAAATTATGTTAAAACTTATTATTTTGGTTACTACAGTTATAATATAGCTTTTCAAAGTGATCAAATATACTTTGTAAACACAGTAAGCACTATATCTACAACAATCCGAATAACTAGTAGTACAATTGCTGCTATGTCAAAAGATTTTAGAACGGTTCAAGTATCAGGTATAAATGATAATAATGAGTTTATATGTGATACAATTCACCTATCAGATGATTCCCCAGGTTTTGGTTACCCTACATCCGTATCCACTACTAGCGTAACACCTTTTAGCAATACCGATTTCACAAGAAATGCATCTTATGTAAGTCAAATGAGTAATAACTTATTTGGTTATGTATCAACTTATAATACATACCAAAAAGAACTATTTATAGGAAGAAATTTATACACTAATACAAACCTCCCAACCCCTGCTAACTTTGCTAATTTCTCAACAGACTTTAGTAGATTAGATGGATCCTTTATAGAAAATACGAACCAAGGTTTGTATAACCCTATAGCTACTTTAGGTTGTGATGATGAACATATCCTACTATTTCGCAACACTGCTAATGATACTAATCGATTATACAAATATAAAATGGGTCCATTACCTTTAACTTTTCTAGATGATGATACAGAAGAAATTAGATCTTTTAATGATATGAATGATGGAAATGTATGTAATATGAATGTACCAAATGTAAATAAGATTATATTTTACCAACAGTCTTATAGTAGCACCACTTTTTCTTTTATTATCACAGATAAAGACACCAATTTTGTATAATAAAAAATATTCTAAATCAAACGAAATAGAACAACAAAATTTAATATTTATAATAAACATATTTAAAACTCATGGCATATTTAAAAGGACAGGTTGTATCGGGTAGTTCATCTACAATGGGTTCCCACCTTATAACTGGATCTCTAGAAATTTTTCAATCAGGTTCTGGAGATATTTTACTTATAAAATCAGGGAGTATTGATAGTTTAAAAGTAAATGAAAGTGGGATATTACAATTTCACATATTTGAAGATGAGTATACACCACCTTTAACTTTAGGGGGAATATTTTTTCACTCTTCTTCAATGTATATAGGATTAGAATAAAAGTTTTAATACGTATAATAAGCAAAATTAATTAATTTAACAAACAAACAAACAAAAAACAAACAAACATGGCAGAATGGAAAAAAGTAGTTGTCTCGGGATCCGCGATATCTCAACTACAAAACGATTCAAATTATCTAGTATCAGGAGACTCTGGTGTTGAGTTAACCGGTTCCTTCAAAGGAGATGGTTCACAGATCACAGGAGTTACCGCAGATGTATTAGGTAATTCATTAACAGATGGTAATGGTATTACCGACTTTACCTTTGACGGTTCAGGTGCAGCTTCAGTAGCAGTACAGGCCGATGGTTCAACTTTAGCAGTTGGAGTAGCAGGTGTAAAAGTAGCAGATGCTGGAATTACAGCAACTCAATTAGCAGCTTCAGTAGCTGGAAACGGCTTAGCAGGTGGTGCTGGTACTGCTTTATCTGTAAACACAGATGGAACAAGTATTACAACTTCAGGTGATAGCTTAACATTAGCAGGAACAGCATTTAGTTCTTCTGTTGATTCAAGAATTGATGCAGCTCAATCACAAGCAACTGCTAACTCATCTTCTATAGCTAATTTAGGTTCAGGATTTGCAACTGATTCAGAATTATCAGCTTTATCAAGTTCAGCAGCATTAGCTAATTCAGCAATCGCTTCTAATGTATCAGCAAACTCAGCATCAATAGCAGCCTTAGATGGTAATTTTGCAACTGATTCTGATTTATCAGCTTTATCTTCTTCAGCAGCAGTAGTAGCAGCAGCTAACGCTTCAGCGATTGCAGGTTTAGATTCAACTTATGCAACTGACGTAGCTTTAAACACTATCTCAGGTTCAGCTCATACTCAAAGAGTAGCAATTGAATCTTCTTTAGATGGTAAAATCAATACAGAAAAAGGAAGAATTGATGCAATCTTAACTGCTTCAGTAGCAGATACAGATACATTTGCAGAGATTGTTTCTTTAATTAACTCTGTAGACACTACTAACGATACAGCATTTGCAGGATTCGTAACATCTAGTAATGCAAGAGCAACATCAATCGAAGGAAGTGTAACAGCTTTATCAGGTTCAGTATTGTCAGTAACAGATGCAATCGCTTCTGATGTAGCAGCTAACACAGCTAAAGTAGGAATTACTATTCAACAAGCAAGTGATATAACTGCTAACAACGCTAAAATTAGCTACAATAGTGCTGCAAGTACTAAATTAGGTACAATAGAAGAAAATGCAGATGTAACAGATGCTACTAATGTAGAAGCAGCTGGAGCATTAATGGATACAGAAGTAGCTAACTTAGCACAAGTTAAAGCTTTTTCTTCATCTGATTATTTAGCAAGTTCAACAACCACTATAAGTGTAGCTCAAGCTCAAGCAATTGTTGATAACACAGCTAAAGTAGGAATTACTGCTGCTCAAGCAACTGCAATTACAAATAACTCAGCTTCTATTGCTGCTTTAGATTCAACGTACGCAACAGATACTGTTGTAACTGCGTTATCTTCTTCTGTAGATAGTAGATTAGATTCACTTGAAGGCGCTGGAACAACAGCTGCTTTATCAGCTTCAGCTCATACAGCTCGTGGAGTTGTTGCTTCTGATGCTTCTACAGCAACTTCAACTTTATCGGGTTCAGTATTAGTAGTAACAAATGCTTTAGATACTAGAGTTGATACTTTAGAAGGTGTTTCACATACACACTCTAATAAAGCTAACTTAGATCAAATTAACCAAGATTTAGGTACAAGTGATGATGTTACTTTCAATGACTTAGTAGTTGATGGTAATTTAACAGTAAGTGGTACTACTACAACTGTAAATACTGCTAACCTATTAGTTGAAGATAAGTTTATCTTATTGAATTCTGGTTCAGCAGATCCAGATGAAGGTGGTATTATCATTGATGAAGGTGCAGGTTCAGGTCATGCATTTATCTATGACAAAGGAGATACTCGTTGGGGATTCAATGCTTCAGTAGCACAAGATGCTTCTACAGCTAATGCAACAGCACATGCTGCAGCAGTAGTAGATATGCAAAATGTAGCACATGCTGATTCAGCAGAATATCAGAAAAATGGTAACATTAAGGTAGATGCAGGAAGCATTTTTATCTACTGTTAATATTTAGATTATTTATTTTTAAAGGAGGGTGGTTTTATAACCACCCTTTTTTTATATTATATGTATCACTATATAAATCAAAATTAATGTTACAATATATTATGGGACTTTTAAACACAAAGAAAACAGTAAAACCAACTAAAGGTTTGGAATTTACCTTAGGAACCGATGAAATACAAATTATATTACAAGGAATCCAAAATAGTACATATAAAGGGAAGGATATAGAAATGATGTATAATCTAGTTTTAAAACTCCAAAACCTTTATACAAAATCTCTCGATATTAAATAAAAATTTAATATTTATACCCGTATTATAGGCCATAACGGAAGTGGGCTCATTTTGAGTTACCAACCATAATAAAACATAGATATGCCAAATTGGAAAAAATTAATAGTTAGTGGATCAGATGCATCATTAACTAATCTTCAACTTACAGATTTAAACCCTATTGAGGATGATACAGTATTAGTAATAGATTCCTCAGGAAATGTAGGAACTAAAGAAAGTGCTGCTTCAAGTGGTACTTCAGGAGCAAATGGCTCAAGTGGTACTTCAGGTAACTCAGGCTCAAGTGGTACATCAGGTAACTCAGGTTCATCAGGTACAAGCGGTAACTCAGGCTCAAGTGGTACTTCAGGTAATTCAGGCTCAAGTGGTACATCAGGAGTAGATGGAGATGATGGCTCAGATGGCTCAAGTGGTACTTCAGGTAACTCAGGTTCATCAGGAACTTCAGGAAATTCAGGTTCATCAGGAACTTCAGGAAATTCAGGTTCATCAGGAACTTCAGGAAATTCAGGTTCATCAGGAACTTCAGGAAACGATGGGGCAGATGGTATTTTACCATTATCAGGTAATACTGCAAATGGTGTAATAACGTATGATGGTGATGGTACTGGGACTGTAGAATCAACACTTACATATAATGCTAACCAACTAAATGTATCTGGAGGAAACTCAACTCAATGGAATACATCATATGGGTGGGGTGATCATAGTATTGTAGGATATGTATCATCATCAGGTAACACAATAATAGGTACAGATGCTGATATTAATACTTTAGGAGCAACCATTATAGACAATTTATATATGACCGATGGTGTTATTACATCACACGGTACTAGAGTATTAACAAAAGGTGATTTAGAACTAGAAAATGTAAATAATACTACAGATTTACTAAAACCAATTTCAACTGCAACTCAAACAGCATTAAATTTAAAAGCTAATTTATCTTCACCTACATTTACTGGAACTGTAATTGCACCAACGCCTATATCAAACGATAGTTCAACTAAAGTTGCAACAACTGCTTATGTACAGGGTGAAATCACAGATTTAATTGGTGGAGCTGGTGCTGCATTTGATACATTACTTGAAATCTCTGCTTCTATTGCAAATGGAGATTCTGATGTAGTTGCTTTAACAACAACAGTAAGTGGTAAATTACAAAAAGACCAAAACTTATCTGATTTAACAAACGCTGGTACTGCTAGAACAAACTTAGGATTAGGAGGATTGGCAACTTTGAATACTGTAAACGCTGCAACAATCACTGATAACTCAGTAGGTGCTGCAGAATTAAACGTAGTAGGTAATGGTACAACGACACAATTCTTAAGATCAGATGCTGATGGTACATTTACATGGGCTACACCAACTGACACAAACACTCAATTAACTGATACTCAAGTAAGAAGCAAATTTTCAGCTGGTACAAATGTAGCAATATCAACAGCAGGTGTTATATCTTCAACAGATACAAATACCACTTATGCTATAGGTGACGGTGGATTAACTACAAAGAACTTTACAGCAGCCTTAAAAACAAAATTAGATGCACTCGATTCATCTACATATTTAAAATCAAACGCTAATGATACATTCTCAGGCTACATATTAGGCTCTAACATTTTTAGAACCGCAGATGGTAACACCAATTCATCACTTAATCCTAATGGTCAAATAACATCGGTAGGAACAGCTGCTAATATTATACAGATAGATGCTGGAAATGACAGAATTCGTACATTTACTGGAAATGCAACTTATATAGATTTAGTTTGGCCTACTATAGCAAGTACTTCAAAAACTATAACATTTCCTGATGCAACCGGAACAATAGCATTAACATCTAATATACCAAGTGGAAATCAAATTATTGATTGGACAACAGATCAAGGTTCAACTAATATTCACAGCGGTAATTACACAAATACAACATATGGAGTAGCAACTAATACTGTTTTAGGTTTAGTAGAATTATTTAACAATACAGACCAATCAGTAGCTGCTAACACAGTTTCAACAACTGCAGGTAGAACTTATGGTTTACAACTAAACTCTGCAAACCAAGGTGTAATAAACGTACCTTGGACTGACACAAACACTCAATTAACTGATACTCAAGTAAGAAGCAAATTTTCAGCTGGTACAAATGTAGCAATATCAACAGCAGGTGTAATTTCATCAACTGACACAAATACAACTTATGCTATAGGTGACGGTGGATTAACTACAAAGGACTTTACAGCAGCCTTAAAAACAAAATTAGATGCACTCGATTCATCTACATATTTAAAATCAAACGCTGATGATTCATTCTCAGGAGGATTAGTCTCTACGGCAAGAGATAAAGGTATCTTTGGAACTTACGACTCAACTAAGACAGACCACATTTGGTCAATGGGTACAGCATATAAAAACCACGCATCTGGAACTAACTTTGGAAATCTATATGGGTTAGCTTACAAACATACCAACAACACTACAGGCGGTACAATGGCAGGTGGGCATCAAATGGTTTGGGCTTCTAATGGAACTCCTAAATCTGCAATGGGTGATAATATTTGGACAGCAGGTACTGTTACAGCAACTGGTGGTAATTCAACTCAATGGAATACGGCATATGATTGGGGTAATCATGCTTCTGCAGGATACCTTACATCTTACACAGATACAAACACAACTTACTCTGCAGGTAGAGGTTTAGATATAAGTGGTACAGAATTTCAATTAGAAACTGACCTTAGAGACAGTATTAGTTATATTGGATACGATTCTAATGATTATATTCAATGGTCAAACAATGGTTGGACTAGAACAGTAGTAAACGGTACTGAAAGATTAAGAGTAGATACTGCAGGTATCGACGTTAGTGGTAGAGCCATAATTGATACTAATTTAACAGTTGGAGTGTCGAATATTGTTGGTAGTGGTGCTGTTTTAACCGGTGGATCAAGTAATGTTAATGGTGGTTATTTATCTACTATAGCAGGTGGTACACTGAACTTAAACTGCCAACATTATGGTACTATTGCGGGTGGTTATTTAAACGGATTGTGTACTAATTATTCTGGAAATGGGTATAGCTTTATAGGAGCAGGAGCATGTAATATAATTAAATCAGGCCTATGGAGTGCTATAGTATCAGGATGTAATAATAAAATATTAACGCAAGGTTCAATAGATGGTTGTCAAGGTAACTTTATAGGGGGTGGTAATAATAATTATATTATGGCCAATAACAGATCCTCTATTGTTGGTGGTTGTCAAAATAATATTTACGACCAATCCCACGGTAGTATTATAGGTGGAGGTCATGTTAATGCTATTAACGACTCAGAAAAATCAATTATAGGTGGAGGTCTAGCTAATTATATAGTTAATGGATACCACCAAACTATTGGTGGAGGTGCTTATAATCAAATATCCTCACCTTGTGAAACAGCAGGAAATACTATATCTGGAGGGGAATGCAACCAAATCTGTCAGGGTTACCAAAGTAATCACAACACTATAGCGGGAGGGTGTAATAATCAAATATGTACTTACTATCATGGAAATAATTTTATAGGTGGTGGTAATAGTAACTGTATTCAAGCAAGTTATGGTGCTAGTAATTCCATAATTGGTGGGTATAATAATAAGGTTTATAGTGGTTGTTATAGTGCAATAATTGGAGGAAGTTCTATATCTGCCTATTCATCAAATTACGTGTACGTACCTAACTTATGTAATGTAGGAGGTGGAACATCTGATTGTAGATTAAAAGAAAGTATATGTAACATACCATATGGTTTATCTCATGTATCTCAACTAGAACCTGTTTCTTACAAATTTACATCGGATGAGAGTAAAGCAACTAAGTATGGTTTCTTAGCACAGTGTGTACAAGAAATTATGCCTGATTTAATAACAAATCACCCAACAGCTTTAGTTGATGGTACACCGGTATTACAGTTTGATAAAGATGCTATTTGGTCTTCAATGGTAAATGCTATCAAAGATCTTAAAAATGAGGTTGATGCTTTAAAAGCTAGAATTGATATATTAGAGGCATAAAATAGGTAGGAAGTACAATAAGGTTTTATTATATTACAAGAATGAAAATATGTTCTGTCAATAACTATACCAATACGGGGTACATAAATGAAACCTTAATATATAATAAAATATCCACCCTTTTAGGGGTGGGTGTTTCTGATTCATTTACCTTCACAGATTTAAATTCTGCATATAATATAAATAAAAATTATTCTCACCTTTTAATTTATTTTGATTATAAAGCAACTAGTATACAAGGATATGATGAATTCTTAAAAGAGGTAAAAATCCCAAAGATCTTTATTATTGATACCATCCCACAAAAACATGAAGAGGTAAATAAAGAATTTATAGATAGATATATCCAAAATGAAATTTATGGTTTCACAAGTTTACCTCAATCTTCACAAAATTATTTATATAGTGAACATGCTGATGGGTTAGTATTTTTTAATGATTTAGATAAAGATCTTTTTAATCAATTCTATACCATTTCAGACACAGTCCCTCGAATTGTTATACCACCCTCTTTAGGGAAAAAAGAGAATTTAAAAATTAATTTTGATAATTTTTTACCCAACAATAATATAGGATATAATGGTGTACCTTCATATGCTAATGGTTTTACCCTTATTGGGGGTTTATTTCCACACATCCCTAAATATAATTTAAATATTTTTGGTACACATGGTAGACTTGATTATAATAATGAATTGTTACTTAATGATATCTTACCACAAGTTACTAACATAAAATTTAATGGGAGGTTAAAAAACCAAGATAATTTTTTTAAGTCAAACCATATTTATTCCAATTTATCTATATATGATTCTTTTGATTATTTTACATTCTTAAGTTTATTAAATGGTATGGTACCTCTATTAACCAATAGTTCTTCAACATCCTCCTTTTTTAAATCTTATCCCTTTATAGCAAATCCTGATCCTAATTCTATAAAATACACATTAAACCTAATATCATCTGCCCCACCAAATTATTTAAGGGATATTTTAAACAATTCTCTGGAGTTTATAAAGGAATTAAATGATGAAGACACTTTAGAAAAATACCACAACTTCCTTAAAAATATATAATATGAATACTAAATATAGAACATTAGGGTTTGATAAAATTTATGTTATAAATCTAAAACGTAGGAATGATAGAAGGGAAAAATTAACAAAGTCCAACCCCAATATCGATTTTACATTTATAGAAGCAGTAGATGGTCAAGATCTAACGACTGAACAATTAATAGAAGAAGGTAAATTACATACTTCTTTTTATGATCCTTCAGGGATGTGTACTATAAATATTTTTGCTTGTGCCCTATCACATAAAAAAGCTTGGGATCAGGCACTAGCCGATGGTGTTGAAAATGCTTTAATTTTAGAGGATGATATATATTTCACCACCCCTTTTATTGATGATAATCTTAAGGATTTAACCCCCCTTTATGAGGATATACTTAACGATATAAACCAATATGATTGGGATATTATACAACTGGGTAAAAAAAGACAATTTACTATGGGTTTACCCATAGGTAAATATTTTGTATCACCTAGATACAAATCAAATTTTGATGGTGCTCATGCCTATGCCGTTACTAAACAAACACTACAAGACCTATCAAATAAATGTCTACCCGTTAAGTATGCTGCTGATGTTTATGTGGAAGAATTTTATAATACTCATAACCTCTTTACTTTAAAGGAAAGCTTAATAAGACAAATATCAGATACTTCAGACCCACAAAATGGGGATTCTGATACTTATTATAATGATTATAGAATAGGGGGCGGAAAAGTAGGTATATCTTTTGATGAGAAAGGTAATGTAATAAATAAACAGATAGCCAAATACATTAAACACCCTAAAGATATTTTACAACAACATACTGAAATCGTATTAGAAAGACCTAAATTTGGTATTCAAACAATTATACCTCAATCTGGACCCAACAATAAGTTTTTTGGTATGTGTGATATGTTATCCTTTCTATCTGAAAAATTAAGCGCAAGTTCTAAAATGGTAGAAATAAACAGTCATTTTGGAGAAAATACCTTTTTCTTTGGGTCTAGTGGATTATTTTCAAACATATATGCCATAGATGCTTTAACTGGAGAAGATAAATTTAATATTGATAATAATATAACGTGGGAAGATGTAGAAATAGGATTCCATAGTAATACCTATTTTTTTAATAATATAAACCACATAAAAAATACCCCAGAAGATGTAGTTGACTCTTTTGATAATATATCATTCCTTTATATTAATAATAGAAATGGGGAATCTATAAAATCTATAACAAGCTCATATTTATTTAAGATGAATCAAAATGGGTTTATAGGAGGAAATAATATAGGTGATGCCCCTAAAAACCATACTAAATTTAAAGATGGAAGTTGGGTATCTTTAATAAAATATTTTTAATCTTTAATTAACTAACATATATTTATAATAAACAAAATTTAATACAATGGAATACACTTGGAAAATTTACGACCTTAAAAGAACAATAGATAATGGAGTGGTTACTTCAGTAACTTATGCTTGTGAAGGCGAACATGAATCTAACTTTGATAGAAAAATAGGAGATCTAAAAGTTGTAGGTTCTACTAACGATGAAGGATTCGTAGCTTTTGACGATTTAACTGAAGAAATAGTTTTAGGATGGGTTAGCTCATCTGTAGACCAACCAGCTATTGAGTTATTAATTTCATCTTCAATACATGAAAGAGTACAAGCCCAAACAGCAATTACCGAAGCAACAGGTACCCCTTGGTCATAAAAATAAAATAAAATAATTTTAGCATTCCTAGAAATTACTAGGAGTGCTAATATTGTTTTGATATATTAGTTTCACTAAAATAGTTATAAATGAATATTATATTTCAAATAGACGGAGGTCTAGGAAAGTCTATCATGGGAACAGCCATGGTAAAAGTTTTAAGAAAACGTTATAAAAATGCACATATAGTAGTTTCAACTGCTTACCCTGATGTGTTTTTAAACAACCCAAACATTAATGAGTGTTTTAATACTCAACAAATGGTTGGAGCATATCTAAAATATATTAATAATCAAGATTGTAAGGTTTTTCTTGCAGATCCTTACCATCACACTTCATTTATTACAGAAAAAGAACATCTATATAAAACTTGGTGTAAAATTTATGGTTTAACATATAATGGTGAACAACCTGAATTGTATTTAACTCAACCTGAATTAGATTACTTCAAACCCTTTTATAACTTAGAAAAACCAATTTTTGTTCTCCAACCAAACGGAGGACCACAAGGTCAAGGCTTTAACTATTCATGGACCAGAGATATCCCTGAACCAACAGTTAAAGAAATAATCGATTATTATAAAAACGATTATACTATAGTTCATGTTAAAAGACAAGACCAATTAATATACCCCGATACACTTCAGGCCCTAGATGGGTTTAGAAGTATAGCGGTATTGTTACAATTATCATCTAAAAGATTACTTATAGATTCTTTTAGTCAACATTTGGCAACAGCCATAGGTATGAAATCTACAGTATGTTGGTCAACAACTAACCCTAATATATTTGGGTATAAACTACATGATAACATTAAAGCAAACCCATTCACTAAACAACCATTACTTCAAAACTCATTATATCAACCCTTTAATCTAGCGCAAGACATTTCATCCATTCCCTATAATGATTTAAATGAGATATTTGATACAAGTAAAATTATAGAGTCGATAAATAAGCAATAATTAACTTTAAAATAAAAATATGAATTGGATATATAAAACCATCTCAATGGAAGATATCACCCAATTCCCAGAAAATACATTTGGTTTTGTTTATATGACAACACACAAACCTACTGGGAAATCTTATATTGGTAAAAAAGTATTATTTCACAATCAAAAGAAAAAATTAGGTAAAAAAGAACTAGCTGCTTTAGCAGGAATAGTTGGACGTCGCCCCTCCTATAAATTAGTAGTTAAAGAATCAGATTGGAAAACATATTATGGTTCTCAAACTAATATTAAACAATTATTATTAGAAGGTAAAAAAGATGAATTTGAACGTACTATTTTAAAAGTAGTAGAAACTAAAAAACAACTTACTTATTTTGAAATTAAATACCAAATGTTATATCAGGTATTAGAAAAACCAGATGAGTTTTTTAATGATAATATTTTAGGTAAATTCTTTACAAGAGATTTAGCTGATTTAAAATTTGAAGATTCCGTGTCTAATAGTATCTAATTTCGTATATTATCATTTATGGTAAATCAATTATTAGTTACATTAGTAAATTCTGTTTTAAGGACAGGAAAAGCAACTGCCAGAAACAATTATGCCTATGATTGTCCGTTTTGCCATAAATCTAAGAAATTAGAAGTAAACTTAACTGAAAATAGAGAAGGTAAAAACCCATGGCATTGTTGGTCTTGTGATATGAGAGGTACTACTATTTATAACCTATTCAAACAACTTAAAACCGACATATCTAAATTTACTGAACTAAAATCATTAGTTACATCATCTACAACTTATAAGACCAAACAGGACGTAGATGCATTAAAATTACCATTAGAATACGTTGGTTTAATTAATCCCCCTATAAAAACCGATATTATGGCGAGACATGCTTTAGCATTTCTTAAAAAACGTAATATAACGGAATCGGATATTATTAAATATAATATAGGATATTGCTCTACTGGTAGATATCGAAATAGAATAATAATACCCACATATAATAAGGATGGATCCTTAAATTATTTCACAGGACGTTCATTTGAAGCAGAGTCAACTTACAAATATATGAACCCCGAGTCATCAAGAGATGTAATAGCAAATGAACATTTAATTAATTGGAAGGTACCAGTAATTTTATGTGAAGGATTATTTGATGCCATTGCTATAAAAAGAAACGCAATCCCACTATTAGGGAAAAATATACAGAGTAGCTTAATGAAAAAGATAGTTACATCTGTAGTAGATAAAATTTACATTGCATTAGATAGGGATGCAATCAAACAAGCTTTGAGGTTCTGTGAAAAACTAATGGCAGAAGGCAAAGAAGTCTATCTTGTAGATTTACAAGATAAGGACCCGAGTGAAATGGGTTTCGAAAATTTCACCAAACTTATACAAAACACGGTTCCATTGACCTACTATGATTTAATGGAACAAAAATTAGCTATATGATCAAAAAATCATACAAAAGACTATTAGAAATTTCGGATGATTATCAACAAGTTACAATGCCAGATTCAAGGTATTATAGACGAAATGGTAAATATTATCCTTCTATTACACACGTTTTAAGTACTTACCCAAAAGGTAAATATTTTGAAGATTGGCTTAAAAAAGTAGGACATGCATCTGAACATATTGTTAAAAAAGCAGCTGCAGAAGGCACACAAGTACACGAAATGATTGAGGATTGGTTAAATGGGAAAGAAATTACATTTCTATACCCTGATGGTAACCCAAAAATGCCAGCACACGTTTGGCAAATGTTCCTTAGATTCGTTGATTTTTGGGAAACATACAATCCTGTATTAATAGAAGCAGAAGTGCACCTATTCTCGGATAAACTTCAAGTTGCTGGAACGTGTGATTTAGTATGTGAATTGGAATTTAACGGAAAAACTGAACGTTGGATTATAGATTTCAAAACATCTAACCACTTACAGACAACATATGATTTACAAGGAGCACTATATGCTCAATGTTATGAAGAGTGTTACGGTAAAAAAGTAGATAGAGTAGGAGTTCTATGGTTAAAATCTAAATCTAGAGGTGAAGATAAAGCTGGAAAACGTTTAAAAGGTAAAAATTGGGAAGTATATGAGTCGCCTCGTACACAAGAACAAAATCTAGAAATCTTTAGTCATGTAAGAGCACTATTTAATCTAGAAAACCCTAAACTTACACCTTACACATCTACATTTCAGACAACATCTAAGAGGAAAGCATAAATTGTTAAAGATTCCCGCGAGCTAATTTGGCTACGCGGGCTATCCTTCGTATATTTACGTGTTCGAATGGTTCGAGCGATTAATTTAAAAATAAAGGTTATGATGAGTCCAGAAAGTCTTTACATTGCAGAACAAGATTACAACAGATTTGAATCTATTATGAATACAAAAGAATACCTCACCCAAGAGGAGTATGATTTTTGTTTCGGGTATGATAAGGATATTAGAAAAGAAACCACTTCTATAGGTAGTGGTAAGTACTTAAACCTTAATGTTTATACAGAACACGATCATGAGAAGCGTGAATATGAAATGGAAATTGGTGGTTAAAGTAATGCACGGGAAGCTTGGCTTCCCGGGCTATCTTTCGTATATTTAGGTATAAGAAACAAATAATAAAATAAAGGTTATGGTAAAATTCAAAGATACTAAAGTAGCAAAAATAATAAAAGCAAGATGGGCTGGAGAGGATATGGAAAGCTACTTTATCGAAAAGAACAAAAAATTTATCGAGAAATTAAAAAATGAAGTAAAAAAATAAAGGTTATGAAAAAAATAGTATATTTACACGGTTTAGAAAGTGAAGCAGGAGGTCCAAAAGTGTCTTTCCTTGCTGAAAAAGGTATGGTTTATGCACCTAATATGGATTATGTGACATTAGATCTACAGGAATTTATCCTTACTTTAGGTATGCCTGATTTGATTATAGGCTCTAGTATTGGTGGTTATGTTGCTGATATTATTGGTTCTCAATTAGGAGTTGATGTTTTATTATTTAATCCTGCTTTACACAATAGAACAATGATAAGAGAATTTAATGAAGATTATGGAAATGAAAAATATAAACGTACAATTGTTTTAGGTACTGAAGATAATATTATCAATCCCGAAATTACTAAAAACCTCAGACCAAAATGGGATAATGAAGCAACATTTGATGAAATAGAAGGTATGGGTCATAGAACGCCACTTGATGTTTTTATCAATATGTATAATAAACATGCTTAATTATGATCAAATTAATAGATCTACTAAATGAGATAGATATTCCAAAAAACTTATGGAAACCTATATCATCTAGTGAACTTAAAGATGTAGAAGATGACATCTTAGATTTAATTCAAAATGCTTATGGACCAATTGGTGGTCACCCTAACTATAAATCAGTAGGTGACCTAGCAGGTTCAGATTATGAAGTTATCGATTTAGATGATGACCCAGAAATAGATGCTGTTACAGTTACTAAAAAAAGAGCTGGTGGTACTAAACACGTTGGTATGGGACATGATGGTGCCAGCCCAAGTAAAAGATCCGCTATAAGCCAGACAATAAAAGATTTAGATAAACAAGGTTCATATATTGAAGCATCAGGTAAAATGGCAGACATTTTAACAAAAGCAAATGTAACACAAGTTACAGACGAAGAAACAATTCGTAAAGCACTTAAAGGTAAAAAGATAGAAATGCAAGGTGATGGTTCATATACTCGATATCTTGGAGGGAAAAAATATACAAAATTAATGTTCGGAAAACCAACAGTATGATAAGTTTAGTACAATTATTAAGAGAAGCACAAGGTAACCCAAAAGCGATTATCTTAGCAGGAGCACCTGGAGCAGGTAAAGGGTATATATTACGTGGTTTAGATCTAGGTGGTCTAAAAGTAATGAATATAGATGATATTTACATTAACATGCTTAAAAAAGCAAATGTATCTCTGGATTTAAAAAACGCTACACCTGAAGAAAGAAGTCAGCAAGCTATACAAATGGCGGCTGCAAATAAAGAATTTAAAGGCAATGTAGCTGCTACTATTGAAGGTAAAGAATCATTTATCCTAGATGGTACCGCTGCATCATCTAAACAAACAACCACACTAAAATCTGAATTAGAAGAAGCAGGTTACGATGTATTTATGCTTTATGTTTATACCGATTTAGAACGTTCACTTAGACAAAACCAAGATAGATACGAAAAATCAGGGGGCGAAGACAGAAGTTTAGCACCTGCAATTGTAATGCGTACGTGGGCTGGAGTAACTAAAAATTATGATACATACAAAAACTTATTTGGTAATAACTTTGTATCTGTAGCTAATACTTTAGAAGATGAAAAATTAAGTGATTTAGATGCCATAGTAGATAAATACTTAGTACCATTTACACCTAAAGGTACAAAACCTAAAGACGCAAAGGCACAGGCTAGATCTGATAAAGCTAAAGATGCTTTAAATAAAGAGATAAATACTCTATTAGCAGATGAGGGAGTTAAAGACATAATTGACAACTCAGTCTCTAAAGAAGAAGCACAATCCAAAATAAAACAATTTTTATCTTAATGAGTTTAACAAGCTATTTAATAGAAGGGTTACTACCTGAAGAGGAAAAAAAACAAACCACAGCAGTATATGCTGGTGGGTTTAAACCACCTACTTCCGGTCATTTTGAAGTTGTAGAACAGGCACTTAAAGAAAACCCTGAAATAGAGGAGTTTATTATTTTTATAGGTAATAAAGAAAGGAATGGTATTTCCCAAACTGAGTCTTTGTTAATTTGGGAAATTTATAATAATTATCTCCCATTTAAAGTAAAACTTATACCTACATCTAAGGCACCTATTAGAGCTGTATATAATTTTGCTAAAGAACACCCTACAAGAGAAGTATTATGGGTTATAGGTGCTAGAGAAGGTAATGAAGAAGATTTTAAAGATATATCTAGTAGAACTACCTCTATATCTAAATACCCTAATTTAGAACTTCGTACTATTGTAACACAAGGTGGTGTTTCAGGTACAGCAGCTAGAAATGCATCTAAAGTATCACTAGAAAAGTTCAAACCATTTGTCCCATTAAAATTGTCAGATGAAGAGGTTGAAGAGGTATATAATATAGTAGCAGATAAAATCCAAGAAGTTTTAACAGAAAACGCATCCTATTCTCAAAACATAGATGTTTGGGATAAAATAGATCAATTAACAAAACACATGATATCTAAGGGTATGAATATAGAACCTTTACCTACTATGGAGTTAATTAATGGTGACTCAGAAAATGCTAAAGACTTCTTTGGTAAAACAGCATATTACGACCCAAATAGACAACATATAGTATTATATACTGAAGGTAGACATCCTAAAGATATAGTACGTTCATATGCTCATGAAATGATACATCATATCCAATATCTAGAGGATAGATTAGGAGATGTAGCAGGAACAGATACAACAGAAGATGACCATTTAGATAAAATAGAACAAGAAGCTAATTTAAGAGGTACAATGACATTCAGAAATTGGACTGATAGTATCTTAAATGAAATTGGGGATTTATCCCAAGTACCATACAAATGGAAAACTTTCCC
>Ga0209119_1001702_pt1 | contig 21199 bp, 15 predicted proteins | sample COG_03_FD_184747 | JGI IMG/M metagenome (GOLD analysis project Ga0209119, IMG submission 184747) | Pelagic Microbial community sample from North Sea - COGITO 998_met_03 (SPAdes) (version 2) | ecosystem: Environmental > Aquatic > Marine > Neritic zone/Coastal water | place: Helgoland, sampling... | reverse complement strand
CACCTCTACTGCGAGCCCAAAAAATACAAAAAAAATGCTCTAATGTTGGATTTGACTGGACTGAATTGCCACCGGTTGTCGCTAAAATTTATGAAGAAATAGAAGAAGTCTTAGTTGAAGTAAATGCATCGGAGCGTGACCAACAGGCAGTGGAGGAAGAGATTGGTGACTTATTGTTTGCAGTCGTAAACTTAGCCCGTCATACCTCAGTTAACGCTGAATCAGCCTTAATAAAAGCCAATCGAAAATTCGAAAAGCGTTTCAGGCAGGTTGAGCAAGTGATAGAAAAAGAAGGGCTTAGCATGGAATCTGCTAGTCATCAGCAAATGGAAGCCGCTTGGCAGGATATCAAAAGCCGATAACTATACCCACTTCATACACATTATTTTTACTTAAGACATAAAAAAGTCAGGTTATTATGTAAATAGCCTGCCTTTTAAAGTCATTTTTAATGATTATATTTTAGTTTTCAGCCTGAATACTAAACCAAATAAACACAGTATTATCCATCCTAAACTCCCACCGCCTGAAGAGTCTGATAAAACAGGTGTTGGAAGAAATACGGGGGTAGGCGTCACCACTACGGGTACAGTAAATACAAGATTACGGACCATTCCTTTATCGTCACCTTCAGAAACTGCGGGATCTTTGTTATAGGTCCAATTGATGATATTTATACCTTCTGCTAAGTCAATACTCATTTGTGTGAATTCCACTTCACCTGATATGGACTCAATCAGTTCTCCGTTAACGTAGAGATAAAGTGCATCGTAGGGTTCAAAGTCTGGGTCAGTTATATCCAAGTCTGTATTCTCTTCAGACGATACAGACCAATCGAAAGTGAGAACACCTTCACCCTCAATTCGAGCCACTACTATGCTGTCTTGAAGATCATCATTAGTACCGCTTTCAATTCCTTCAACTGCATTGGCCGCCCACCCTGAAGCACCATTTGACCCGCCACTAAACAATGTCACCGCGTCAGTTGCAGTACCAGCTGCAGTGGATAGATTAAATGCTGCGCTCAGTGTTGTAGCTGTAATAAAGGTGTTACTGGTTTGTACCTGGTCATTGTCAGAAGTGATAACCAATTCAGCAGACACTTTGTTTGCAGTGCCAGGAAGATAACTTACAATAATCTGACAGTCACTACCTGCATCCAAGTTGATGCAATTACTGGTGTCCAAACTAAAGTCACTGTCACTATCTTCCGAAAACTTGAAGCTCAACCCGACATTGGTCTCGCTGTTGTTTGTGACAGTTAGTTCGCTAGTTTGTTGAACACCTTCAAGGCCAAAGCCAAAGTCCTGACGCTGAGAAACTGCTATTCCCTTAGTTAAAGCTGATATCCAGTCTTTGAATTCCGACACTCGGGTATATACACCAGGATAACCCGCCTCCGCACACCCAAACCCCCAACTGACGATGCCCACTTGCTGTAGACCTGAACCAGTATTGATCACTAGTGGCCCACCACTATCACCTTGGCATGAACCTCTGCCTCCCTCTGATACTGCTGCACATATCATGACATCGGTAACATTTACACTGTTTGCGGGTATGTCAAAAGTTTCACCTAATACTTCTCTGCACTGAGCGTTGGTTGATAGTTGTAAGTCAACCTGATGTAAAATATCGGGAAAATCTGACGTAGGCCCTTCACCAGGTGAATAACCTTGTCTCCCTCCCCAACCTGCTACTGTGGCTAGACTGTTTTCAATAGTATACTGCTCAGTTAGGGCAGCGCTTGCAATTTGTACCGCTGGTGGGGCATTCAAAGGTGCAGAGACAAGCTCAACAATGGCAATATCGTTATCAAAAGTGTCATTATCATAAAGAGGATGAATATAGATATTAGCAATGTCAGTAGCATTTTGTGCACCATCAGATAAATCATACTCCCCTACGTTCATTTTAAATAAACTGGCGTTGGCACTGTCCACACAGTGAGCGGCGGTAAGCACCCATCTATCCCCTAAAAATGTGGCACCACATGAGGCGTCTTGTTGCAATAAAGTGGTCTCACTGACTGATAACGTGGCAATACTGCCTATTTGATCCAAAAGCGCTAAGCCATCATCTCGTGTGATGGCAATAACAGGAATACTGCCCACGTATTCATCACCCAAAGTACCAGAAATATTACCCATTTCTTCATTATTATAAATAATGGCACCGATACCGCCACCAGCTTCACAATTGTCTGCTTTTTCAGAAAAATTAACCTCGCCACGCTCTATTAAACATACGTTGTTTGTTGCATCAGTACATACTGCGTCACCAAGTCCACATGTCACTATTTCGCCGCTTGCTTGTCCACCGGCCCCTGATGTAAACGGTCTGGTTTCGTATAAAACGTTATTAACACTTAATGACGTTGCTAACTCATTAAAAGTCACGACATATGCCGTCATCCAAGGCCAATTATCTTGAGTGGCTTCTTCGCCCCCAACAATACGAGTTTCGGCTATTTGATTATTTGCTTTGTTTAAATGTGCCAACGGACTTTCTGTCGCATCTGCTAAGTCACACATAAAAATTAGGGCAGAGGTGATCCCCGTTTTAAAAAAAAATTTCAACATAAATACTCCAAGTGACTTACCCACCAATTTTATACTGCGTTTACTTATATTAAGTTTTGTACAAAAAATTAACAATCATCTATAGTCGATGTTTATTTCCAAAATTTCAACTGGATAATTGGCTAGTTTTGTCCGGTTTTGAACAGATCTTTTAAGAAAAATTCTGATACCGGACAAAATGATAATTACCGATACCACAAAAAAAGCTGCAAACAGCCGATATTGAGATTTGAAGAATAACTGATAATCAATAGGCCAGGAGGATTGGCAATGGCCAGTAAAGTTGATAACTCCAAGTTTCATAGTATCACCAACTTTATTAAATGCTTTCATTTGATCTCGTTTAGGGTGTAAAACTCAAAACATTAGAAAAAACTTTATGTTTTTTTGATAATATAAAACTATTCAAAAGAACTTTTTTTATACAGCGACGGTATAATGGTGGTCGACACTTATTAACCCTTTAAAAATCAAGGATATTTAGTTTCATGCAATTCTTTCGTGCTTTAATTGTTCATATTGTCGTTTTCTTTATAGCCACAGGCGTTGTATGGTCAGGAAGTAATGGTGGTCAGTTTTTAAATAGTGATTTTGAAACTGGGCTGACTATCTTTGCAAGTTGTGCATTAATTGCCTTTATTGTGCAATGGTTCGCGTTGATCCCCGCATATCTATTAAAAACAGAACACTTTTATGACTTAACCGGTGGCGTTACTTATTTAGCCGTCATCATTTTTGCTTTTATTCAAAGTGAACAACATGATTTACGTTCGATAGTGCTTACTTGTCTGGTGGCTATTTGGGCGCTCCGCTTGGCCAGTTTCCTGTTTTTAAGAGTAAGAAAACAGGGTTCAGATAGCCGTTTTGATGAGATTAAATTAAATTTTTGGCGTTTTTCTATTGCATGGACAGTTCAAGGGTTGTGGGTACTCATTACAGCCGGTGCAGCAATAGCTGCTATTACATCTAGCCATAAGACAGATTTTGGCTGGTTTGGAGCCTTAGGTTTGTTGCTCTGGCTGATTGGATTTTCAATAGAAGCGTTAGCCGACAATCAAAAGCGTGTCTTTAAACAACAAAAAAATACCCACAAAGAATTTATTCAAACTGGACTATGGGCTCGGTCACGTCATCCCAACTATTTTGGTGAAATATTATTATGGATTGGTGTCGCCATCATTGCTTACCCCTCGCTTTACCAATGGCAACTAGTGACGCTTATTTCGCCAATATTTGTGATTTTATTATTGACAAAAGTTAGCGGGATTTCATTGCAAGAAGTTCAAGCAGACCAACGCTGGGCAGATGACTCTGATTATCAAGCTTATAAAAGACGTACCCCTGTTTTGATCCCAAAATTGTTCAGCTAAAATAAAACATAAACACGTTTTTTAAAGTTTGAGGCTTAGCGTCATTGATTGAGAACTATCAAAATAGACTTCAGGCTTTACTTGAAAATGACCCGCATCGAATGAAAACTTTGCGGGCAGTATCAACTTTAAGTTTGCCTGACTGCTGGGTGGCTGCCGGTTTTGTGCGTAACTTGATATGGGATTATTTACATCACAAAAAGACGCATTTGAATGATGTAGATGTTATTTATTACTGTCAACATGATAACCAAGGTCAGTTAGCTATTCGTGCTACTCATGAGTTGCAAGCACTTCTACCCGAGGTTAATTGGCAAGTCAAAAACCAAGCCTTGATGCATATTAAACGTCAGCATAGTCAGTATCTTAGCAGTGCTGATGCCATGTCATTTTGGCCAGAGCAAGAAACTGCTGTTGGTGTAAAACTTGACGAAAATGGCAAATTTTCTATTGTCGCTCCTTTTGGTCTTTCGTCTCTTTTTAAAGGATGTATCACCTTGAATCAAAAAGCAGATGAACACGCGTTTTGGCAACGAGTTGAAAAAAAGTGTTGGCTAACAACTTGGCCTAAATTGGTCATTAAAAAGTAAAACAGCCTAACTACGAAGGCTTTGTGCACGAGGAGCATAGAGGAATAAAAAGCAAAAAATTTATTGGGTTATTTTTTCTATGTACTCTTTTTCCTCTGTGGTAAATATTCCTATCTAATAGGGTTCTTCGCAATTTGAACATTCAGACCTAATGTCTTTGTTATTAAACGCGATAACTAGATTATCTCCTTCTTTTTGCAGCGATAACCTTTTGCTCGACTCGGTCAATACAAGTGAATCAGCTAATAATGCTATTACCGAAGCGTTATTATCAAGTGACTATGAGCTAAACGGTACGATTAATCGTGCAGCCAGTGAAGGCGCAAAATTTACGTTAATGATGGCGATGCTCGAACAAGAATGCATCCATAGACCACGCATAGAAGCGTCAAAACAAATAAATCAAGGTGCAGAAGTTAATGAAGAAATTAATCATGACTTCCATCATTATCGCAGGAGTCCATTGAGTGCCAATGATTCATATTGGCAAACCTGCCAACAGACCCGTCAATTAATACACAGTGGCCAACTTCACTCTGCTCTGGTTAGCCATGCATCCTGAACCTTTATCTCAATACAACCAATCTGATAAAATTGGTGAAGACGTTATCGCTAACTGCAGTATTAATACCCAAACACGCATGCAAATGGCTAAAGAAAAAATAGTTCATGTAGATTAAATTGGGCTATTTGATATGTTGCAGCAGTTAGGGTCCATTTCTGGCCAGGGATCTTTGTAACCTCAGCTAAAATCATTCCTTGATTTATCCTTAAATTTTGGCAACCCCGTGAAGATGTCTCATGCACTGCTCAAATTACTAAGGCAACCAGAATAAGCATGATCAAAAAATTGTGGGTTAACATATCACCAGAGTGACAACCGTGAAAAGAGGATGTTGGGGAGATAGAGGTTCTTTAAAGAGTATAGGAGTCATTTATATTTAATTATCAGATAGAGAAAAATCTAAATCGTCTGCATAGGCAAATAAGGATGGCGCTCCCCCGGTATGCCAAAAAAGGACCTGATCACTTTTTCCTATTTTGCCTGAACGGATAAGGTCAATAAGCCCAGCCATGGCTCTTGAGGTATAAACAGGGTCTAATAATATACCTTCAAATTTTGCAGTTAATGCAATGGCTTCATTCTCTTGTGGCCCAACAACACCATAACCATCACCCACAAAATCTGAATTTAAAATTAACTCATCTTTTGAGAAGGAATAATCCAAGCCTATGAACTTTGCCGTACTGATAATAAGCTGTGTAATCTGTTGGTCGAATGGCAGGCTAGCATTTGTGTCTTTGTCAATGTTGATACCCACTAATTCAAAGGTTTTTTTGTAAATATGTTTACCTAGAGTCAAACCTGCGTGGGTACCGCCAGAACTTGAAGCAAATACCACATGAGAAAACTCACGTCCTTTGTTTTGCTGCTGCAACTCTGCCACAGCATCAATAAATGATATTGCTCCCAATTCATTAGAGCCTCCATATGGCACTAAGTATGGCTTTTTACCCGCCGCTTTCAGTTGTGTGAATATGCGGGCTATATCTTCTCCTTTTCGATTAGTACCTGTCCAATGAATGTGGCAATCGAAAATATGATCTAATAACAAATTTCCTTGGGTTTTTAGTGGAGCTTCCCCGCCTAGTAACAGATGGCAGTCTAGGTTTAGTTTAGCGGCCGCTGCGGCAGTTTGACGGCAATGGTTAGACTGAGCCGCACCAGCTGTAATGATTGTATCGCAACCTTGCTTTAATGCGTCAGCCAATATGTATTCTAGCTTTCTTGTTTTATTTCCACCTAAAGCCAGTCCTGTCAGATCGTCCCTTTTCATGAATATTTTTGGCCCACCCAGAAAATGACTGAGCCTTGATAACTCAACCAATGGGGTGGGGAAAAACCCTAAAGATGTTTTCTCAATCTGTTCTAATTGCATAGAATATTTCACATTTGCCAATAATATGTCTGGAGTATATAAGTTTATCCGTCAGTGGTGATATGCCTGTTTTAGAAAATCACACTTACAATTTTTGACGAATATGAATATTAGTCGACTAACATGGCAAATATGTTTGGTATGCCTTATTAAATTGTAAGACTTGTGCCCCTTAAAGTATCATCGGGTGCATTATAAGAAATCAAGTATGAGAAGGGCGCTAGGGTATGAATGCTATGTACTATTGGGATGGTAATCTAGGCAATAAGCAAAGACTAATATTACCATCTCTAGTCAATGCACAGGACTTGAATTAACAACATGAATACAGAATATCCTTGTTTTACGCGTTTTACTGAATCTATTGAAAAACATGACTTGCCTCAGCGTTTTACGTTTCCATTTTATTACCAACCACATCCCCTATGTGTACTGGCAGCAGAGCAGTTACAGCGCCACCTTGAAACTCAAACTCAATGGCAACACAATTTTGGTTTGTTTGATGATCCCACTAATATCATTGGCAAAATGTTTGGCGTGTTATTGGTAAGGAATGTTCAGGGAGATTTGGGTTTTATATCGGCCTTTTCAGGTAAGTTGGCGGGGCAAAATCATATCTATGGTTTTGTGCCCCCGGTATTTGATTTATTGGCCCAAGACAGTTTCTTTTTATCAGAACGAGTGGCTATTAATAAGCTAAATGAAGAGATAAAAAACTTAGAAAACACGCCAAAATCATTAGTGTTAAGGCAACAGTTAGTCACATTAAAAGCAGAGCATGCCCAACAGCTATCTGCGCTCAGGGAAGAGTTAGTTGAAAACCGTAAAATCCGCAAAAAACAGCGCCAGACGCTGCAGAGTATTGGCGATAAAAACCAAGATAAAACTATCACAGATAAAGGCCTGCAAGAACTCGCGCAACAAAGTGTGCATGATAAATGGCGCTTAAAAGAGTTAACCGAACATTCGCAACAATTAATAGGGCTGTTGCAGGTAAAAGTGAACGAATTTATTGATCAGATAGCCCAGTGTAAGCTACAACGAAAAACCCTATCTGCAGATTTACAAGCTAAAATATTCTGTCAATACCAGTTTTTAAATAAAGAACTAGTGCCTAAAAGTCTGGTGGATATTTTTGCAGATACAGCTCTTAAAACACCTCCGGCTGGAGCAGGGGAATGTGCGGCGCCGAAGCTTTTACAATACGCGTTTCAACAACAACTCACGCCTCTGGCGATGGCGGAGTTTTGGTGGGGAGCATCGCCCAAATCAGAAATGAAGAAACATCAGCAGTATTATCCTGCCTGCAGCGGTAAATGTCAGCCCATCTTAAAACATATGCTGGTTGGTATGCAGTTGGATGAGAACCTACTCATTCGTAATTATGGGGAAGACAAAAAATTAGATATCATTTACCAAGATGAAGACATCTTAATAGTGAACAAACCAACAGAGTTTTTATCTGTACCTGGAAAAGAAATATCTGATTCTGTATATCAGCGAATCAAACAGCAATTTCCTGAAGCGACTGGGCCGCTGATAGTGCATCGGTTAGATATGTCTACATCCGGTTTGATGGTGATAACACTCAACTCACAGGCAAATAAATATATACAAAAACAATTTATCCACCGAGAAGTGTACAAACAATATGTGGCGTTAATCGAAGGTTTACCACTAGAGGATGGAGGAGAGGTAAATTTACCCTTAAGGGGCGACCTTTACGACAGACCCAAACAAATCATGTGTCATCAAGATGGCAAACCAGCTCACACCCTGTGGCAGGTGCTTAAACGTTACCCTGAGAACAATCAAACAAAAGTACTATTAACCCCGCATACCGGCCGGACCCATCAATTAAGAGTGCATTGCGCCCATGCACAAGGGTTGAATATGCCCATAGTGGGTGATGATTTATATGGAATTCCTGATAAGCGCTTACATTTGCATGCACAAATTTTAAAAATCAAACACCCTACTAGCAAAAAAATAATGATATTTAAGGTTGATGCGGAATTTTGAGTACTGACTAATTGTTAAAGATTTAATCAGGTTCCCCATTGTAACTTAGTTAATAATTGGCAAATTACGGTTATACATTTAACTAAGATATCAAGGGCGGTCGTAAACAGTGTAAATAGTGTAAATAGTGTTTAGCCTGTGCAAGCACAGGGCCCTTTTTTTATATCAGTAGCAGATTATCCTGTAGGCTTTGCATTGTTGTTTGCAAATGTGGTTTGTACGCCAGCAGCCGCTCGCAGGCCATCGTTGAATATCGCAAAGACCAGTGCAAAACACATTAAAACCATCACAAACGAAAATGGCAGCGCCCCAATGACCATCGCCGTCTTAATAGCCGCTGTACCACCAGAAATAAGCAGCCCTGCCACCACAAGACCAAGAGCCGCACCCCAGAAAAGGATATGTGGCCGGGCTTTGGGACCTTCGTCGCCACCTGCGTTTATAGTGTTCACAATCAACACTGCCGAGTCAGCTGATGTGACAAGGAACGTCATCAATAGGACAACGATCAATAGTGTCATGCCCCATGATAACCATTCACTGACTGGCTCTAACATGAATTGTGTCATGGCAAAAATTTTGTCAGCGTTGGCCGCATCAAAGATGATACCGTTGGCACCGCCATTTAGTTCCAAATCGATGGCAGTTCCACCGGCCCAAGCAAACCAAATAAAACACATAATTGATGGTACTAACATCGCACCAAGTACAAATTCACGTATTGTGCGCCCACGAGATATACGTGCAAGAAATAACCCTACAAATGGTGCAAACGCAATCCACCATGCCCAATAAAACACTGGCCACCAGCCCTGCCACTGTGTCAGTAAGAATGCCTCTGATCCTTCAACGCCATCTGTCTTCCAGACATTAAAGCTCATCTGTGGCAGTGCGATAAGGTAATCCCAAATGCCAAAGAATATCGCGTTGCCACCAAAGAACGTTGCGCCAAAGATGATAAAAAATCCGAGCAAGATGACCGACAGAACCATGTTGACATTGGAAAGCCATTTTATGCCTTTACCCACACCGGAAAGGGCAGACAAGGTTGAAGCTCCCATAATGATTACCAACGCAAAAATGATACCGAAGGTGGTTGTAGCGCCCTCTGCATTTACCAGACCGCTAATACCAATGCGAGTCAGTCCTGCAACAAATTGTTCCACACCAAACCCAAGAGTCTGTGCCACACCCAAAATGGTCGCAACAACGGCCACAATATCGATAATATGCCCCAATGGCCCAGACAGCGACTTGCCAAATAAAGGCGTCAGCGATGATCGTATGGTTAATGGTAATGCACGGCGATAGCTAAAGAACGCCATTGAAAGGCCGGCAATGGCGTAGCAAGCCCATGCGCCTGTACCCCAGTGCAAGAATGACCATTTGTATGCCATGCGCACATTGTCAGCCTCACCGCCTGTGGTGATCCCTTGAATGACCTCAGGGTTGTTGGCAAAATGGGTAACGGGTTCGGCCACTGCCCATGTCAGCATACCAACACCAATCCCTGCACTGAACATCATCGAAAACCATGAGAAATTTGAAAATTCAGGTTTCTCACCCGGTTGTCCCAAGTTAAGCCGGCCTGCGGCAGGCCAAATTGCTAAGCCAATACATACAATCACAAAAAGGGCGACACCCCAGATGTACCAAGCTGCGAAATTGGCCAGAATTAGAGAGTTCCAATCCCCCAGTAACTTGCCTGCATGGACTGGCCAAAAGATCGCCCAAACAACCAGTGCACTGATTATGATTTTACTCACGACAGTCACATCGACACTAAAGCCCCGATAAAACCCCGACGTCGCGAGCTTAATCGGAAGTTTTGATAAAGCTGGTTTTGGTGCCATGATTGTTTCCCCTTTGACTATTCTTATTGGGATTAACTAGACATGAATCAGACACCCAAACGAAATAACTAACCAACTAAGATAGCACGCTTGCGCAATGCATGACACCTAGCTCTATTTGTGGATAACGATCTTGTATTCTTAATTAGCAAACTGATTAACAATTCTGCATTGACGTGTGTTGGTGTGAGGGGAACTCCTCAATATGCAAACTGGTCACAGAAGGGACTCTGAGCAACGTGCAATACGGACGCCAATCTGGATGGCAGTAAGCGATGATTTACATCGCATTGTCATAACATACCCATGTTATAACAAACTCCTAAAATTGACGCAAAACCCCCAAACCTGCTAAGATCTCCTTTCAATTTTTGCTCTGGGATTACGCCCCAATTCGCAAGGTAGTTATTATGTCACATATTTCAACTCTTTCAGGTACGTCTGAACCAGCAAAGTACGTTGTTTGCGCGTTATACAAATTTGTCACACTCGAGAATTTCGAAGCCCTTCGTGAGCCTTTACTGCAGTTTATGGAGTCTAATAATATCAGAGGCACGTTGCTTCTCGCACAAGAGGGCATCAACGGCACTGTTTCTGGTACTCGCCAAACCATCGATATCTTACTTGATTGGTTGAACGCTGATGAGCGACTTAATCCAATATCGGTCAAGGAGTCTGTAGACGAGACCCAGCCGTTTCACCGTACTAAGGTCAAGCTTAAAAAAGAGATTGTGACTATGGGGGTGCAAGGTATAGATCCCCTTAAAACAGTGGGTACCTACGTTAAACCTGCTGATTGGAATGCTTTGATTTCTGATCCTGAGGTGTTGTTAATTGATACTCGTAACGATTACGAAATTGAAATTGGTACTTTTAAGCATGCGGTTAATCCCAATACAGAGTCTTTTCGTGAGTTTCCTCAATATGTGAAAGATAATCTAGACCCAGAACAAAACAAAAAAATAGCGATGTTTTGTACCGGTGGTATTCGTTGTGAAAAGTCGACCGCTTATTTAAAAGAACAAGGGTTTGATGAGGTGTATCACCTTGAGGGTGGCATTCTTAAGTATCTAGAAGACGTGCCAAAAGATAATACCTTATGGGAAGGCGACTGTTTTGTGTTTGACAATCGCGTGGCGGTAAATCACGATTTAGAAAAAAGCCATTATGACCAATGTTACGCATGCCGTTTGCCTATTACTGAAGAAGACAAAGAAAGTGACGAGTTTGAAGCGGGTGTGAGTTGTCCCAAGTGCTATGGTAAACACACTGAAGAACAGCTTGCAAGGTTCACAGAGCGAGAAAAACAAGTGAGTTTAGCCAAAGAACGTAATGAGGAGCATCTTGGTTTAGAGGCGCGTAAGGCCATCAAGTTAAGACGCCAACACAAGGCTGCTAGTCGTCGGGCGCAGCGCACTGCTATGGGTAAAAGCAACGGTTGATTGACTTAAAAATAGACGACTTATTTGACCGCTTTATGAATAGAATATAGACACTGACTCGTCATAAGCGTTAAACTTAACTCATTAAAATTTAAGTGAAGAAATTGGATAGATTATGTCTGAGAATGCATCTGAAAAAGCATTAGCCCCTGAAAAAATTGCTGAAGTTAGACAAGAGTTTGATTTCTTTGACGTCGACGGCAGCGGTACAATAGGCTTAAGAGAATTTATTGAGTTGTTAACGGTTTTATCGCCCAAGACCAAAGCGAGCCATGTTCAAGAAGGCTTTGGTTTAATCGATAAGAACAACGACGGCTCTATCGACTTTGAAGAGTTTTTAGAATGGTGGCAACAGTCTTGGTGGGAATACTAGCGTTAGTCGTTGGTCACACTTAATAAAAGGGTTTCAAATTTTTGGAACCCTTTTTAGTATATACAACCTGTTCTTTTGTGAATAGTTTATGTTCAACATTTACCCCTAAGTGGGCGAAAGATTTATTATGTTAGTCTTACCTCATCATTATTCACTTTATTCTGAACGGGAAACCTTAATATGACAGATGCAACTTACGTCCCCCCTAAAGTCTGGACTTGGGATGCTGCAAGTGGTGGGAAATTTGCCAATATCAATCGCCCTATTGCCGGTGCAACCCACGATAAAACGTTACCAGTTGGTAAACATCCTTTGCAGCTGCACTCATTAGCTACGCCTAATGGTGTAAAAGTCACTGTGATGTTAGAAGAGTTGCTGGCAGCAGGTTTTACTGGGGCAGAATATGATGCTTATATAGTGAATATCATGGAAGGTGAGCAGTTTGGCAGTGATTTTGTTGCTATCAACCCTAATTCAAAAATACCAGCTTTAATGGACAACAGCGCTAACCCCCCGACTCGTGTATTTGAGTCCGGGGCTATTTTATTGTATTTAGCAGAAAAATTTAACGTTTTTTTACCCAGTGATCCTGCTAAAAAGGCAGAGTGTACGTCATGGTTGTTTTGGCAAATGGGCAGTGCGCCGATGTTAGGTGGTGGATTCGGACACTTTTATGCTTACGCACCAGAAAAATACCAATATCCGATTGATCGTTATGCGATGGAAGTCAAACGTCAACTTGATGTACTCAATATTCACTTATCAGATAAAGAATTTATCTGTGGTGACCAATACACTATTGCTGATATGGCTATTTGGGCATGGAATGGCGCTATGGTGCTAGGCAAGTTATATGAAGCGGCTGAGTTTTTAGATGTTAAGTCATATACACATTTATTACGCTGGGCTAAACAAATTGATGCTAGGGATGCTGTGCAGCGCGGTAAGATGGTCAATCGCAGTTGGGGCCAGCCTGAAGGTCAACTACGCCAGCGTAATGACGCCAGTGATTTTAATAATAAAACCCAAGATAAACTTGGCTAAGACTAAAGCTGTTAGCCCAAAGTAAACAGCTGCCCAATAAAAAGCACCTTATCAATAAGGTGCTTTTTAACATCAATCTTTAACGTGCTATATATTACATTGCATTTTTGTGGTTTTTTTAGTGCTGTGCAGCGAATTGTTCGTTGGTCTTCCAAACCCGCATAAAGTTACCGCTAAGGATTTTGATTATATGTGCATCGGTGTATCCGCGATTTAATAAACCTTGTATTAAGTTGGGATACGTCGACACGTCTTTTAAATCTGTTGGTAGGGAGTCGCCCACACCGTCATAATCAGAACCAATGCCTACATGGTCAATGCCAATCAATTTTACTACATGGTCAATGTGATCTAACACGCTGTCTAATGCAGCGTAAGGCAGTGGGTTTTCTTCGGCAAATTGATCTCGAAAGTTTTTATACTCCTCGCTGTCTGGACCAAATTTTTCTTCTGCCGCTTTTTGTCCTGCACTGCGTTTTTTGCTCCACGCATTGGCACGTTTAGTGACAAAGGTTGAACCAAAGTTAATTTGGATTACGCCACCGTTTTTGCCCAGTGCTTTGATCATATCGTCGTCCATATTACGCTCAAATCCAGGTGTAAATGCGCGCAATGAAGAGTGTGAGGCAATCACAGGTGTTTTCGTCATTTCTATGGTTTGATAAAAAGCCGCATCAGATACATGGGAGATATCAATTAACACGCCAACCTTGTTCATCTCTTGCACCAACTCTTTACCAAACGGACTGAGTCCTTTCCATTTGCGGCGCAAATCATAGGATGAATCAGATATGTGGTTCGCTTGTGAATGAGCAAGTGTTATGTAACGAATTCCCCGTTCATAAAAATGTTTCAGGTTGGCTAAATCACCTTGAATAGGTGAACCGTTTTCCATACCCAGTGGTAATGAAATAAGACCCTTTAAAAATTGTTGTTCGACATCTGTTGTACTGGTAGCAATTGCAAATTTATCGGGCGCGCGACCCACTATTGCCTCAACATAATCAATCAGCTTGTCGGCTAACTTAGTCGAATTGGCAGAATTATCTAAACTGGCTGGAATATAAATCGACATGAAAGGCGCATTGAGGCCACCTTGTTTGGCGCGAGGGTAATCAAAATCACCATCTGCTGTGGCTTTGGTCACATCTACCCAGTTTTTTTCGAGGCGATATGGCACATCAATATGGGAGTCAATAATAATATTTTCTTGGGCCATTTTATTGGCTTTCTCACTGACAGTGATGGCCGAAACATGACTGACACATAATGTGCTAATAGCAAACACAGCACTGAGGTTAAGTATTCTATTCACGATGATAGTCTCCCGAGGTTTAATTATCTTACGATCCATTCCATTTATTTTTATGGATTAAGTTGTAATTGATTAAAGATGATTGTTGAGGAGAATTTCCCTAACTATTCTTTTGGATGTAGTCTGAGTCTATAGGTTGCAGAGATAAAGTAAAAGCCCCCAGAAAGCTAAAGGCCCTTCCATTTAGGGAAATTTAAGCTAGCTGACTTTGGATAAATGGAAAATTAGGCTGCTTTGTGGTGTTAGTAAGGGCAATTGCATACCCAGTTGCATCAATACTTCACCTGAAAACTGTTTGCCGTCTACGTTGGGAAGACAAGTCTTAAAATTGAAGATTGAAGCTTTAGGCCAGTGTTCGCCTGATTTTATTGGCCAGATAATATCTAATTTGTATACAGTTTGCTTATCTAGTCCAGCAAAGTGGAATTGGTCTGGTAACGAAGCTGAGCTGCAAGCAATCAAGCTATACGAAAACAGCGCTTCAGATTTATCTTGTGCAACTATGCCTAATCCATGCATGTAGTCAGGTAATTCTAGCCGGAATAAATCACCAGAATGCACCAGTTGACGGTGTTTTTTATACAGCTCAACCATCGCTTTTAACTCGACAGTTTCCTCGTCGGTTAATTCGCGTAAGTCCATTTCCATGCCCATATGACCAAACAAGGTGACCGATGCTCGCATAGCCATATTGATATTTCTATGGGTGATATGACAGTCTCTAGGTCCCACATGTGAGCCCATTAATTCAGCGGGGAAAAAATAGGAAAAGCCTTTTTGGATCTTTAATCTTTCTAACGCATCGTTTGAGTCAGATGTCCAAATGCGATCGGTGTGTGCTAACACCCCATAATCGGCGCGACCGCCCCCAGATGCACAACTTTCAATTTCCACCCCTGGGTGCGTAGATTTTAACTTGGCTAATAACTGATAGAAGGCGTGGGTTTGATTATGAACCGCAGGTTTTCCGTTTGCATTGCCTGGGTGGTTGAGATCTCTGTTCATATCCCATTTGATGTATGTAATGTCGTACTCAGTCAATAAACTATCAATACGTTCAAACAGGTAATCAAATACTGCCTGGCGGCTTAAGTCTAATACTAACTGGTTGCGGAACCCTGTTTGAGGATTGGGGGGGGTGCCCAATATCCAATCAGGGTGAGCACGAAACAAGTTACTGTTTGGATTTACCATTTCGGGTTCAAACCAAAGACCAAATTCTAAGCCCACAGCTTTGACATGCTCGATGAGTGGCGTTAAGCCTTGTGGGTAGTACTTTTTGTCTACGTACCAATCACCTAAACCTGCTGTGTCATCATCACGACCAATAAACCAACCATCGTCTAATACAAAACGTTCTGCTCCTAATGCGCTGGCTCGTGTGGCTAAGTCCTTTAATGTATCGACATCGTGATCAAAATAAATGCCTTCCCAGGTATTGTAATGCACCGGCCGAGGTTTGTTTTTAACTGATTCCCGAATTAAATGTTTACGCACATATTGATGATATTGCTGAGAAAGAGCCGATAAGCCTTGACTGGTATAACTGGCGTAAAGAGTAGGAGAGATATAAGTTTCGCCCTGTTGCAATACTATTTCACCGGGTAATAAGAGTTCGCCCATTTGCACAAAAGCACGTCCATCGCCCATTTTTTCTGCAACAATTTTATGATTACCACTCCAACCAAGATGAAACCCATAGGCTTCACCTTGTAATTGATCGGTGGCTTTGGTGCGCATGATGAGCCCTGGAAAACTATCATGTGATGTTCTTCCGCGGCGGTTTTCACGCACGTAGGAACCAAAATTTTGCTCTAGATGATGCTCTTGAAACTCCCCCGCCCAATGACCTTCAAATCCAATAATATGTTTAAAATAGCTAGGAATAGAAAGCGTCGCAGCTGCGCACCAGTCTACATGAACAGCGCTATCGCTGTTATTAATCAATTCTGTTGAAATCGCCAGAACGTCCGTTTCTGCATCCATATTGAGTGTATGAATCACTTGGAGGTTTCGGTTGGTATCTATGTTGGTGATTTTATAGTGATTGGGCGCTAAACATTCAATCTTTGATATTTTAGTGGCTACCGACCATTGATCTGTTTCCCCATGCAAACTTAGACCAGGATGTCCAATATATCCCTGGCCCGTGGTAGGTGTTAAAGAACGGCGTATTTCTTTCATCGGTGAAGCGGGCGCCTCTTGCCTTAAACGCAATGTGCTCATCATCTGGCCTGTACTTTGTGCGGAGAGTTTTTCACGCCAGTACATAATCTGCGGTGCGTCATTACTGCAATCGATGACCAAGCTACTGTTTCGCCCAGTAAGTGAAATATAGTTTTGTGGAGAAGTTGTCATATTTGGGTTTTTAACCTTATTAAAACGCTTAGAAAATCGACGCCAAGAAATTGAGGCTGTTATAGCGTGAGAATAATATCTTTTGCAATTAAAACTAGCTAACTTTTCTTAGGTTTTAGATAAAACAAACATTAAAAAGCTTCAAATGTTAATTTTTTGATTGAGGTGAGGCGTTATTTGTTAATGAATATAAGTAATAATAAATTGTATATATCATTTTAAAAAATACTCTTTTGTCTTATATAAGTGTAAGTTGGATGGGCTGTTAGCATATGTAGCATAAGGCTTTGATGAAATGTAAGTTAGTCGTGAGTCAAGATATTACTTTGTAACGTCGACTGTAACGGCTAGTAAATGGCAAAGTGCAATATTTTTATGTTGCAAAAATGTTGATAAGTTGTTGTCGGTTGGACTGATGCTTGCCTGTTTTATTTGAACACGCATATTCGTAACAAAGCCAAATGGCTAAAAGTTATGGCATCTTAATATAATAATTAATTAGACAAAAACAGGACACACCATATGAAAAAAAATTATCTTTGGGCAGCAGTAAAGGCTGCTTTAATATTACCCGCAGCTACGTTAAGTATGTCTTCAGTCGTTGCTCAAGAAGCAACCGCAACTGATGATATTGAAGTCATTCAAGTAAGGGGCATTGTAAGTAGTTTAAAACGCGCAATGTTAAATAAAAAAGAATCGCTGATTGTCTCAGATGGTATTGCTGCTGAAGACTTGGGTAAATTCCCAGATTTAAACGTTGCTGAATCATTGCAACGAATAACGGGTGTGTCTATTGACCGAAGTGGTGGTGAAGGGCAGTTTGTTACGGTTCGTGGATTTGGTCCACAATTTAACAACGTACTAGTCAATGGTCGTCAAATCGCCACTGAAAATCCAGGTCGAGAATTCAGTTTTGATGTGTTAGCTGCAGAGATGATCAGTGGAGCTGATGTTTATAAAAGTACACGTGCTGATCTCCAAGAAGGTGGCATAGGCGCAACTATTAATGTATCAACGGCAAGACCTTTTGATATTGACGGTTTTAGGGTAGCTGGTTCAGTAAAAGCAACCTACGAAAAACTAAATGAAAAAACCTCACCAAGCGCCTCGGTTTTAATTAGTAACACATTTGATGATGATAAATTTGGTGTGTTATTTTCTGCATCACATCAACAGCGTGATGTTGACATTAACTCCATTGGAACAACAGGCTGGCGTCCAGGCATTAATCTATCTAATACCGCAGGTGAAGTACTTGCAAGTAATGTATATATACCTCGAAATATCGATCATATATCTGATCAGCAAGAGCGAACCAGAACCAATGCTTCATTAGTATTGCAGTATGCACCTAGTGACGAGATATCAATTACTTTTGATGGCTTTATGTCTGAATTTGAAGTGGACTCTATCCAGCATGATTTAGCTGCTTGGTACGAACCGACTCGTGTTGGCAGTGTCACAGTTGATCCCGAAACTCGCACTGCAACGTTTATTGACCAAGTGGGTGGTAATGCAGCAACCGATTTTGTTGAGAGTTCAGGTAATAGCCGTAACGTCTCTATCGAAGCTTTGGGATTGAATGTTGAGTGGGATATTAATGATAAATTAAAAGCTAATTTTGATTTTTCATCCTCGAGTGCTGAAAATGATACATCTGATGGCAGTAATTTTTTTACTGTTATCGGCATAGTGAATAATTATCAAACCTCTCTTGATGGTGGAAGTTTCACTACACAGCATAATGGTTTTTCTGGCGGTTCTCTGCCTGACGCAAGTTTAGGGCGCACCCACGTTTATGGTAAAGGTGGTGTAGATAATAAAGATGATGTGAATGAGATAAAAGCTGATTTTATCTATACACCTGACAGCGATACCTTTACTCAAATGAAGTTCGGTGCTTATCATCAGGATCGTAAAAAATCTATTCAAAACTTCTCTCACACAAATAACATTGCGGGCATGTTCGGTTTGTTCGGTGGTTATCGTGGCTCCGTCCCTAGCGGAACATTAGTACCATACACGGCGAATAACTTTTTCAAGGGCGTAACCGATACTTGGTACACATATGATGCAGCGGCTTTCTTTGATGTATTATCAACTAACTCAGCAATGCAATTAGACAATGATGGCACGTTAGGAATACCAGCAGGGACCACTGCAGCCATTATCGCGGCTAACAATGGATGGGATCCTGAGCGTACGGGTGATTTTTCTATCATCAGTGAAGAAGTGACGAGTCTGTATTTGGATTTTGTGTTTCAGGGTGAATTAGGCGATATGCCATGGACAGTGAACGTTGGTGCAAGGTACAGTGAAACTAATACGTCTGTAGAAGGTGCTGAACGTGTTTTGGCCGATGTTATCGCAACCAGTGATACTACATTGTTCCAGAATGTCTATGAAGGTTCAGAAGCTCCGGTTACAAAAGGTGGCAGTTATGCCAACTTGCTCCCCAGTGTGAACTTTAAGCTAGATGTTCAAGATGACATGGTATTACGCTTCTCTTTTTATGACTCGTTAACTCGACCTACTTTGTCGCAGTTATCTTCTGTGACAAATATTGGTGAGCCTCGTTTACAAAACCTTACTGCAGCCGGTGGTAACCCTGCGCTTAAACCCTTCAAGTCACAAAACTGGGACTTGTCCTATGAATGGTACTTTGGTGATGCAAGCTCATTAACCTTCGCTTATTTTAATAAAGAAGTAGATGACTTTATTACAACCTTGCGCGGTGAAGAGACATTCGTTCTTGGAAATCGTGCAAGCACACCAGGCAATATTTGTGGAAACTGTGCACCTGATCAACTTCCTCCAGGTGCGATTGTTTCTGATGAATTGCAAGGTGCTTCAGAAAACTATTTGGTAAGTCGTCCACAAAATGGCGAAACAGCCCAAGTCAATGGTTTTGAATTATCCGTAACCCATGTGTGGGAAAATGGTTTTGGTGTTTCTGCTAATGCCACTGTTGTTAACAGTGATGCAGAGATTGATACTACCGTTTCACAAACGTTTGCGTTAGAAGGATTAGGCAATTCACAAAACTTGATAATGTTTTATGAGAAAGATGCATTGCAAGCACGTATTGCCTACAACAACCGAGAAGCTTTCCTGCAAACCCTTGCTGCTGGAACGGGTGAACCAGAGTTTGTCGATACGTATGGGCAATGGGATGCAAGTGCCAGTTATGATATCAACGAAAACATTACTGTTTTTATCGAAGGCATTAATTTGACAGGTGTAGAAACGCGGAAACATGGTCGTTTTGCAATTCAAACTACTCAAATCCAAGATACTGGAACACGCTATGCAGTAGGCGTACGCGCTAATTTCTAGTATGTCACGCAGGCTTGTCAGATGAACCTCGTCTGACAGGCATTGATGTGAAGTGTATCCGATGGCCTGTGGCATTATTGTCCGGGCCGTTTTTATCTAAAATGTTATTTATTATTACTTTACGGTTTTATTACATGTCGTTTTAGATAAGAATAAAATATCAAAAATTTTAAGATGGACAGACTCCTTATCATGTCAAAAGCAGTTAAAAAATTAGTGGTAGTAGGTGGTGGTACGGCTGGATGGTTAACTGCGGCAGTGATAGCGGCACACCATCAAAGTATTACCGCGGAAGGTCAAAAACCCGCGGTGCATGTCGTACTAGTGGAGTCTTCTGACATTCCTACTGTGGGGGTGGGTGAAGGCACTTGGCCGACTATGAAAAATACCATGCAGCAAATTGGTATTAAAGAAAGTGACTTATTTGAAAAATGTCATGCAGTATTCAAGCAAGGTGGAAAATTTGTTGACTGGGTCAATGGAAATGGTGATTTTTATTATCATCCTTTTACAGTCCCCCTGGGTTACGGCCGTATCGATTTAGCTCCTTATGTAAAAAACATTGAAAACTATGCAGTAGAGTCGAATTTTCAACATCATATTTGTGAAGCTGGGCTCGCACCCAGAACCATGGCCGAAACAGAATATAAGGGGCAATGTAATTATGCTTATCATCTGGATGCAGGCGCTTTTGCTGAGTTATTAAAAGACCATTGTAAAAGTAAATTAGGTGTTGAGCATGTCGTCGCTACCGTTGAAGATACTGTTTTAACTAACGACGGCGCAATAAAACATATTGTGGCATCTGGAGTGGGTGTGATTAGTGCAGATTTATTTGTTGACTGTACCGGTTTTGCTTCTTTGCTTTTGGGAAAAGCCTTAGACGTACCTTTTGTTTCCGTTGATGATGTATTGTTTAATGATACGGCATTGGCAATGCACGTTCCCTATGAAGATATAGACAGTCCTATTGC
>Ga0209119_1001701_pt1 | contig 21202 bp, 15 predicted proteins | sample COG_03_FD_184747 | JGI IMG/M metagenome (GOLD analysis project Ga0209119, IMG submission 184747) | Pelagic Microbial community sample from North Sea - COGITO 998_met_03 (SPAdes) (version 2) | ecosystem: Environmental > Aquatic > Marine > Neritic zone/Coastal water | place: Helgoland, sampling... | reverse complement strand
GCTTTGTTGTGATTTCATCTGCGGCAACACAGCTTTAGTCGCTGCTATAGCGCCTTTTACATTTAAGCCAAATACTTGTTCAAAATCCTTTTCATCTGTGTCTTCTATGGTTCCAGAAAAATGTATTCCTGCGTTTGAAACAAGGCAGTCAACTCTGCCATATTGCTTAATAGCGTCTTGAATACACTCGCTAACCTGAGACGATACTGACACATCACATTTACGCCAGTTTATTGCTTTTGATTGTGCTGGATTGGCTTGAATATCAAGGTTTATCACGGCGTAACCTTCAGCGCTAAACTTTTCGCACACGGCATCACCTATGCCAAAGCTTCCTCCGGTGACAATACAAACGGGCCTATTTAATGCGGGTGGTGTTATCGGGTAAGACATATAAACTTAATGTAAACTAAAAACATCCTATAAGAGTAATGCAACAAGGCTGGCTGACCAAGTATAAATACGTATTTTGTGCAATACAGTTGCTTGGGGCTATTGTAGAATATTGACCAAATTATTTTGTATTGTTAGGGCTGTTGAACTTTCCTATATCACCTTATCTTAAAGCGAGACGTTTTGTCCTTTTATCACTCTTTTTTTAGAACCTTGTTTTTACTCTCCCTATTATTATTGGCTTTGTTTGAGGTGCACGCAGCAGAAGTGGATATAAAAGGAATTGATGATGATCGGGTGTTAAAAAATGTCAGGGCGCATATTGAAAGCCTAGACATTCCCAATGCCAGTTATCAATTTGGGCAATACCTTGAAAACTTGCAGTTAAAAGTGGCAGCCGCCACACAGGTGTTTGGCTATTATCATGCAATTACTGTGGTGACTCCCCCAAGTGCGGCTTCAAGTGGTGTAACAAAAAATAAAAATTGGCGCTTACACGTTGAGTTAGGCCCCTTGACACTTGTCAGGCAACTTTCAATCAAAATTGAGGGGCAAGGAGTCGAGGATGAAGCAATTCAAACCTTACTTAGCTCCTTCACGCTTAAACAAGGCCAACCTCTTGAACATTCAGTCTACGAAAACGCTAAAAATGCATTGCAAAGTTTAGCTTTGTCACGGGGGTACTTTGATTTTGAATTTGAACAAAGCAATATAAAGGTATTTGAATCGCTAAATGTTGCTGATATTACCATTCTTATTCAAAGTGGTATTCGTTACAAATTTGGTGACTTGCGCATTCCAAATGATACTCGGTCACAAACGTTAGCCAAGCGTTTAGCGCCTTTTAAGATGGGTGATTTATATCAAGCCAGTCAACTGGGTTTATTGAATCAAAGGCTTAAACAAACTCAATACTTTCGCCATGTGATTGTCAGGCCTTTAGTGGCATCATCGGTCGACGCCGTTGTGCCTATAGACGTTATTTTAACCCATAAGCCAAGAGATAATTTTGATCTGGGAATGGGGGTGTCCTCTGATGTCGGCCCACGATTTACCGGAAAGTGGCAGCGTCCATGGGTAAACGATAGCGGCCATTCAGCAGGCGCTCAAATATATGTGTCTTCTCCTGAGCAATATGTGTCTTTTGATTACAAGGTACCTTTGGAAGACGCTATTCATAACTATTTGAGCTATCAGGCGGGGTATCAAGCGCAAAACGATAATGATACCAGTAGTCATAAGTGGTCTATATCCGCCTCTCGGCACTGGGCAGTTGAAAACTCAGACTGGCAACGTTCCGCTTTTCTTAGGCTAGAGCAAGAAACGTTTATTCAGGGTCTAGAGGCAGAACAAACCACTCGCTTGCTGACACCAGGTTTTACCTTCAGCAGATTACGTAGTAAGGGTGGCTTGGATATTAATTGGGGTGATAAACAAATCATCACTGCCGAGTTTGCTTCAGAGTCTTTGTTGTCAGATATCAATATGTTGCGGGTGACAGCTGCATCGAAGTGGGTCAGAAGTGTCGGGCAGCATCGCTTTTTATGGCGGGCAGAGTTGGGCGGTATCGTCACCAATGATTTTGAGCAAGTACCATCAAGTTTGCGCTTTTTTACGGGAGGTGACCAAAGTGTTCGTGGCTTTGATTACAAAACTTTATCCCCCTTCGAACTTGACTCAGATGGCGAACGCGAACTGACAGGTGGCCAATATTTAGCGGTTGCCAGTGTTGAATATTCTTATCCTGTTGCCAAAAATTGGCGAGCGGCAGCCTTTGTGGATGTAGGTAATGCCAGCGAGGAGTTATTTAATGGCCCTGCTATGGGTTTTGGACTTGGCGCCATATGGAACTCACCAATTGGACCCGTGCGTTTGTATCTAGCAAAAGGTAAAAGTGATTTTGGTGAAACACGCTATGTGCATATTTCCATGGGGCCTGCATTATGAGATCTGTAGCTGATGCCCATAAAAACGTGGAAGCACAACAAAATACCCCTAGTTTACACCGTAAAATCATCACTGCCATGCTCAAGTCATTGTTGCTGTTAATGATTGTTATCGGTATTTTGTTAGGATGTGTATTTACACCTTGGGGCACCCAAGCAGTCATAAGCTCGGTGAGCAGGGTAGTTGATGAATTAACTATTGATTATCACAGTGGTGGTCTGGGATCTGAGCTGAATTTGTCTTCTGTAAAGTGGCAACAATCTGCTAGTCACGTTGATATTAATGACTTACTTCTTTCAGTAAAACTGTCTTGTGTATTCAGGTTTGCCGTGTGTATTGATTCAGTCAGTTCACAGAGAATGGTGGTAAAAATACAAGCAACAGATCCATCGCCTAGTACTGAAGCTGCTGCAGCCTTTTCGTTACCCTTTCCTGTCTCCATCCAAAATTTCAGTATAAATACGTTTTCGCTAGAGGTACAAGATACGGCAGACATATCTTGGCAGAATCTTTCAGGTAAATTGGACTTTTATCAGCGCCTTCGTATTGAAAAAATGCAGTTGGACGGATTTAATCTAACAACCTATGCCACAGAAAATCAGCGATTAACCACTCAGGCTGAACCCTTTGATTGGGCTAAATGGCAGTATCAACCCATCACGCCACGCTCTATTGTGCTACCTGTACATTTTGATGTGTTGGCCTTCAACATGTCTGCCGCTAGTGCGCAACTGGGAGGGCAAGAGCCGATTAAACTTAAAAGTCTCAGCCTAAAGGCCACAGGCAGTAAGAAAGCAATAATGTTGCATGAGCTGTTGGTAGAGCATGGCCAAGGGCGGTTGTTCGCCAAGGGTAATCTGCAGTTAAATGGTGATTATGAGCATGCGCTTTCTGTAGACACCCATGCTAATTTAGACCAAAAATCACCCTTAAAGCTAACATTACGGTCTTCAGGCAATATCCATTCCCTATCGACAAAAGTCGAATTAATTGAGACATCTTTATCAGTTAAAACACAAACTAATGCTTCACAAGCCAAACCTTTAAAGCTAGTGATAGATATCACAGCACAACCTTCTAAAGCCACCTTACCTGTCAAAATAAGGTTAGACTGGACTTATTTGGAATGGCCTTTAGTCGCGCCAAAGTTTAAGTCCGCGTTAGGTGAGATTGATATTCAAGGTGACTTAAACACGATGAACATGGCGATGCAGGCTGGGTTCGTGGGTGAAAATGTCCCCGATACTCAAATCAATCTCAGGGCTATCGCCACATCAACCCCACGGGATAAACAGTTCGAACTGGATGCGTTTTTGCTGGAAACCTTGGGTGGTCAAGTCTTCAGCAAAGGTAAATTGACCTTTGCTGAGTTTATCAATTGGCAAGGCAGTTCTGTTATAAGCCACCTTGACCCAGGTATTTTATGGCCTGAATGGGGGGCAGATATTAATGGGGAAGTGTCCAGCCAAGCCAATAAAAGCCAAGGTATTTGGAATGCTAAATTAAATGAGGTAGAGATTAACGGACAGTGGCAAGGTTACCCTTTAAGTGTCTCAGGCAGAGTTGATTTTCATCAAAACAACGGTCTGCAACTGCAAGCATTGTCCTTAAAAAATGCTGAGAATATTTTTCTACTAGACGGCGGTGTATCCCAGCAGCAAGCACTTGATATTTCGTTTTCACTCGATGCTGCTGACCTTTCAAATTCACTTCCTCAATTAGGCGGTTCACTCAATTTAGTAGGCAATGTGAGGGGGAGTGTTGAACAACCAGAACTAAGCTATGCGCTGTCAGGTAATAATTTGCTGATTTCAGAGGTGTTCATTCAGCAAGCTAAAGGTAGTGGCTCTATTAAGTGGGATGAGCAAAAACCGGTGGAATTAAATCTAAATCTAGCGGGTATTCAAGGCATAAGTAACCAAGTTGATAGTGCCCAGATGATATTAAGCGGTGATGCTAATGATCACCGATTTGATGTGACAACCAGTGGACAAAACAGCAACGTTAATTTGAGTATTCAAGGCCAGCTTGATCAAACGTCTTGGCTAGGTAACTGGTTATCTGGTGACATTAAATCATCTTACGCAAATTTGACCTTACTTGAACCTTTTAAAATTGAGGCTGATTGGGGCAAACAGCAATATCAGATTGCACCTCATTGCTGGCAGCATTTTGACAATCAACTGTGTATTAATCAGGCCGAATTTATGCACAACACCGCAACTTGGAGTGTGTCACTTAAAGAGTTTGATATGCTTTCAGTGGTCCGTCGTTTGGTGCCGGGAATGCCAAAAATTCAAACTAATAGTCGACTAAATTTAGATATGTCCGGTGAGTGGGATATTGCACAGCTACCTCATGCAAACTTACGTGCTAATTTGAGTTCAGGGGATTGGGTATTTGGCGAGCAGGACAACTTTCAACTGACATTAGACGAAACGTTAGTTGAGGCACAGATCACTCCAAAAAACATTCTGGCTAAAATTAATTTGTCTGGTAATCAGGTTGGCTCTCTGAGCGCCAGCATACAAGGGCAGTCTGGCGTGTATGCCGACCCACTAAGCAGACCTATACAAGGTGAGTTACTTATTGAGCGTTTTGACTTGGCTGCGCTTAAAGTGCTAGTCCCGCAATTGGATGTATTACAAGGGGGAATTAATGGCCAAGTACAAATTGACGGCACACTTGATAATCCTTTGCTAACTGGCGAATTAAAGCTGTCCAACGGTGCGTTAAAAGATGAATCATTGCCTGTGGCACTCAGTGCCATTGAGCAAGGTATCAGCTTAAAAGGACAAAGTGCTGATTTCAATGGCAGTTATAAGCTAGGCAAAGGTATAGGTGAAATGCAGGGTAATATTGTTTGGTTGCCAACGCTTATAGGACATTTACACCTTACTGGTGAAGCATTGGAATTTGATTATCAAAATATAGTAAAAGCCAAGGTTAGCCCAAACATCAATCTTATGTTCGAACCCAATCATTTAGAATTAGTAGGTGAAGTGGCTGTCCCTTATGCACGCGTCAAAGTACGTGAATTACCAAAAGGGTCAATATCTCCATCAAAAGACGTAGTGTTAGTTGAAAAACAGGCCGAACAAAATACAGCTCAACAAAAGCTGGTGCTGAATGTGTTGCTGAAACTTGATCCTCTGGAGCGTCAGGAGGTCAAATTAGATGCCTTTGGATTAACCACCGACTTACAAGGTCAATTGCGACTGCAAAACAATAAAGCGGTAATATTTGGGAGTGGTGAGGTGCAACTGGTTAATGGAAGGTATCGGGCTTATGGCCAAAAACTGGTTATTCGTGACGGTGATATTTTATTTACTAATGCGCTAGGCCGTCCATATTTGAATATAGAAGCGGTGCGTGATCCTAAATTAACCGAGGACGATGTCATCGCTGGATTATTAGTTGTTGGTATGGCGCAAAACCCAACAGTCACAGTGTTTTCTGAACCTGTGATGGAGCAACAACAGATCTTGTCTTACATGTTAACTGGGCGAAGTTTAAATGAGTCAAGTGGTGACAGCCAAGATACTATTTTAACCAATGCCTTGCTGTCTCTTGGTTTGGGGCAAAGTGAAAATATTATCAGCAAAGTAGGCAATACACTTGGTTTTGAAGACGTCAGTTTAGACACGTCGGGGCAAGGTGATAGTACCCAACTATCGTTAACAGGTACTGTTGCTCCTGGTGTGCAATTACGTTATAGGGTCGGGGTATTTGATTCTATTTCAGAAGTCGCAATACGTTATCAATTATTACCTAAACTTTATATTGAAGCGGTGAGCGGCGCCAGTAATGCCATCGACCTTTATTACCAGTTCAGTCTCGATGGCAGCCAAAAGAAGCAAACCTTAAATGAATAATCTACTGCAATTGGAAGGGCCATGTTTGAATCACTGAGTTATGCTTTAGATGTGACCTTACCGATTAGCCTGATCATCGGCTTGGGTGTTTTGTTAAAACGTATAAGTTGGATAACAGACGAATTTGCAAAAGCAGGCTCAGACTTAGTATTTAACCTAACGCTACCCTGCTTACTGTTTGTCAATATTGCGACCACTAATTTGACTGATCATTTTCCTGCCTTGTTGATTGTGTTTGCTGGCAGTGCAATGACAGCTGTATTCTTGATTTTCCACCTCTTGGCATTTGGTATCGCTAACAAACTGGCTAGAGGCGCTTTTGTACAAGGAGCATGTAGAGGCAATATGGCTATCATAGGTTTGGCGTTGTCAGTCAATGCCTTTGGTGATTTGGCCTTAGCTATCGCTTCGATGTATTTAGCCGTTTTAGTGGTACCGTTAAATATCTTTTCTATTTTAACCTTATACTATCATCAAGAAAAAACACCTAGCGTCAGAGACGTTGCACACAGTGTATTGACTAATCCTTTAGCCATTGCTATTTCGTTGGCGATACTCGTGGCTTTGTTGCCTATTCAAGTCCCTAGGTTGATGCTCGATACAGGCCATTATCTCGCGAGTATGACTTTACCTTTGGCATTATTGTGCGTGGGAGCGATCATCCGTTTGCAAGAATTTCGCTCTTCAAGCGTCTTGTATTGGGCAATAAGCAGTAAGGTTGTATTTATCCCGGTGGTGGCCACGGCTTTGGGTTTCTATGTTGGACTCAGAGGTGAGGAACTTGGGGTACTGTTTATGATGACAGCTGCGCCCACAGCGGCTGCAGCGTACCCAATGGTCAGAAGTATCGGTGGCGATTACCATTTAACCGCCGCAATTATTGCTGGTAGTACACTGATGTCAATTTTTAGCTCAACCCTGGGGTTGTTCTTGTTACGTGAAATGCAGTGGGTATAATAATCCGAGCTCAGGTTAAGTCATCAAATAGCTCACTGGTTGAACATTTTTTCCTTACCCATCTTTAAAGTTGTAGTGGCTAACTGTACTTCTTTTAAAAATGTCAGTAAGGCAAAAATCAATAAAAACAGCGCAATAACAAACAATGTTATGATCAGTTGACTCAAATCAAACAGTAATAGATCGCCCAAGAACAATAACACGACCACAGAGCATACAAATAAAGCTGAGGCAGTACATAAGCCAATTGAGCGGTTAATCAGTTTTATCCTGCGCCATAAGTTTTTTAATTCGTTTTCTGATTGGTCTAAAAACTCTGGTTCCTTAATCGTAAAAACCCGGCGCTCCATAATACGTGCTCTATCTACGATCCGCCCTAAACGGCCCGACATCACGTTTAAAAACCCCGCGATACCGGTCAACATAAAGATAGGAGCCACAACGATTTGGATGACTTGGGCAAGGTCGGTAACAGAGGTTGACATAATTAAGTCCTTTTACACCTATTCAACAGTTTCAATCTCTTCTTTTACATCGTTTTCATCATCATCCACTTTTACCGCCCACAAATCGTATTCGTTACTATGAATGATTTGTGCCCAGATGATGTCGCCTGGCTCTACATCAAATTCGTCCGTTAAATGCACATTACCATCAATTTCAGGTGCATCGGCATAACAACGGCCAACCGCGCCTTCTGGTGTGACTTCATCAATGATTACTTGATATTCTAAACCAATTTTGTCTTTTAATTTAGCGGTACTGATGTCAGATTGTTTTTGCATGAAGCGGTCGTAACGCTCTTGTTTGATGTCTGCGCTTACGGGATCGGGTAAGTCGTTGGCTTTTGCGCCGTCTACATCTGAATATTTAAAACACCCTACACGGTCAAGTTGCGCTTCATCTAAAAAGTCTAATAACATCTGAAAGTCTTCTTCGGTTTCACCAGGGAAACCCACAATAAAGGTTGAGCGAATAACAATATTCGGGCAAACCTCACGCCATGCTTTTATACGCTCCATAGTACGTTCGGCTGCCGCTGGACGTTTCATTAGTTTAAGAATCCGCGGGCTGGCATGTTGGAATGGGATATCCAAATAAGGCAAAATCTTACCTTGTGCCATCAATGGCATAATCTTATCTACCGAAGGGTAGGGGTATACGTAGTGCAAACGCACCCAAATTCCCATTTCGCCAAGCTTTTCGCACAGTGATTTCATGTCGGTTTTCACCGGCGTACCATCCCAAAAATCAGTTTTGTTTTTAACGTCTACACCATATGCGCTGGTGTCTTGAGAAATCACCAATAACTCTTTTACACCCGCATTTTTCAAACGTTTTGCTTCGTCCAAAATACTACCAATAGGGCGACTCACTAGATCACCGCGCATAGAAGGGATAATGCAAAAAGTGCACCTGTGATTGCAGCCTTCAGATATTTTTAAATAGGCATAGTGACGAGGCGTAAGTTTCACCCCAATATCTGGCACCAAATTCAAATAGGGGTTATGTTCAGGCTGAGGTAAATGTTCATGAACTTGATTAACCACTTCTTCATAAGCATGAGGGCCAGTAATCGCCAGCACATTCGGGTGTACTTCACGTATTTCATCTTCTTTAATGCCCAAACACCCAGTGACTATCACTTTGCCATTTTCGGCTAGTGCTTCCCCTATAGTGTCTAAGGATTCTTGAACCGCCGAATCGATAAACCCGCAAGTATTCACAATCACCAGATCTGAATCGTTATAGGTAGGCACCACGTCATAACCTTCAGTTCGCAGCTGCGTCAAAATTCGTTCTGAGTCCACTAAATTTTTAGGGCAGCCTAAGCTCACGAAGCCAATTCTGGTGCCTTTCGTTTTTTGTACCGGAGAGCCATCAGCTTTAGGGGTAGAAGAGTCTTCCAAAATTCTGACTGGCGTTTCTAAAGTGGTAGTTTTATTGGGGGTATAGGTTTCAACTGTCATTGTAATATCTTAAACAAACATAATTAAAATTATTATACGTTAAGTGGTCGCTCTACGTCACAGGCAATAATATTTTTATCGAATGCAAACATAATATTTCCCTCTTACATGCTTTACCCGTTATCATTATTACCTTTGAAACCATCCACGGTATATAATATGAACTTAGACAAGTCACAAAAACGCATCAGTAAGCGTGTTAAACGTGGATTTCACGGGTATCCGATGATCAGCATTCATTATTTTGGGCCAAATCAGGCATTAGCTACAAAAGTAGAAGTGGGCTTTATTGAACAAGAAAATGCCGAACCTATGCTGGAAACCTTCAACAGCGACACGGATATTCGTCAAGATGAGACAGTGCAAACTACTATCATTAAAATTATTGACCGAGTGGATGCCAAAACAGTGACATTAGAACAGAGTGTAGGAGTTCTTATAACTTAAATAACAGGAAACATCAAAGCGCTTCGGCACGTTTATTTAGCATAATTTTATTTAACGCAACTATATGACATAGCCGTGTTGCGCTTCCACGTCAAGTTGAGAACATCAAACTCTTTAGAAAACCTTAGGGCTATTTATAATTGCAATGCCTGTTCAATATCATCAACTAAGGCCTTATTTGTAGGTTTTATGGCTGATGCATAGGCATTAACAACCTTTCCATTCTTATCCATTAGGTATTTGAAAAAGTTCCATTTAGGCGCTTGCCCTGACTTTTTAGCTAGCATCCGATACAAGGGATCCACATCTTCACCCCTTACAGACATCGCCTCAAACATGGGAAATTTAACCCCGTAAGTGAGTCGGCAGATTTGCCCTGTTTTGACTTCGCTTTTGTCTTCTTGATTGAAGTCATGTGAGGGAAACCCCAGTACCACAAGGCCTTTATCGTTATATTTACTATACAAAGCTTCAAGCCCTTCAAACTGAGGTGTAAAACCACAGTAACTGGCCGTATTCACAAATAGAATCGTTTTACCCTGATAGGCTTCACACATATTGACTGTGTCTTGAGAGTTGAGCTTACGTTTGACAAATTTGAGTAAATCTGGACAGTTGCTTGCTTGGGCACCTAATGATGCGACTGACAGTAAAACAATGGTAACAAATATCTTAATGTTCATTAATGCCTTCATGATGTTGTGCCTTCTTTCAAAAACCTATAAAAATCTAATTTGGGTTTCATTCGTGATTTTATGTTGTTCGCATAGTATTTAGTGGTTGGAATGGTTTTATGGAGCACTTTCACTTATTTTGGGTAATAAAAAGCCGGCAAGTGCCGGCTCTAATTTAGATGTTTACTGTTTAGTCAAACTCATACGATACGTTAATACCAAAGGTGCGTGGTTGATTAGGATAGACAGAAAAGCTTCCAGCTTGGGTTGGAGGTGGGAAGCCTGACATGTAATATTCATCATTAGTGAGATTACGTACATAAAGTTGCAGCATTACACCATTTTCTAAGTTCAGACCGGCACTTGCGTTAAAGGTACTGACTTCACGAGAAAGAGATCCTGGCAAGTTCGCCACAAGTCTAACCTCGCTTTCGTAGATGTAATCGGTGCGCACATATCCGTACATTCCGTTGTCCAACTCGTAGTTGTAGACAATTCCCGCGGAGATACTTTGCTCGTGAATACCCGCTGGTTTAGTACCTGATAAATCAACCTGGCCCGTAACACCTGCTGCACCTACAAATGAATCGTAAATTGGATCAAGGAAAGTACCTGCTAAGGTCAAGGTCCATTCATCTGAAGCACGATACACAGAATCAAACTCAATCCCTTTCGTCGTTTGCTCTCCCGCATTGGCTAACACAAAGCCGGTACCAATAAAGGTGCTTGATTGAAAGCCTTCAATGGTTTGATCAAATAAGGTCACATTCAGGCTGCCTTTTTTAAAGCGTGTCTTCATGCCTAACTCATATACAGTTGCTAATTCAGGAGAAGCATAACGAGTGCCGTAACTTTGATTTGCCTGAGTGAGTCCAGCAGCAACTAATGCAGCTTCATCAGTAGGGAAAGGGCGAGAATCCCGAGATAAATTCCATGATGTCGCTTTAAACCCAGTGGCAGCTGTGGCAAAGAAATTGACATTGTTATTTAAGGTATAGGCCAATCGTGCTGAGTAAGTTGTTTTACTGTCAGAGGTTGAGTTATCTTCAACTGAATTAGGTAAGTCTAGGTTTGGCGGTAAAAACTGAACGCCAGCTAAAGCCGCTAAAGAGGGGGGTAATTGAAATGATGAAAATGTCGCTCCGTTAAGGGGCTGCAGCATAGTGACTTCTTTTTCATCATTCGTATACGCGATGCCAAGGGTAGCGGTTAAACTATCCGAAATATGATAGTCAAAGTTACCAAATATTGAATATGCATCGTTTTCTTGGGTCAAGTCGGTATTAATCTGCGAACCTGCAGTGTAGAAGCTATCTGGAGGAAAACCGATTGCGCCCTCTAGAAAAGCAAGTGTACCAGGGCCACCAATTAAAAAGTCAATAAAACCACTGGCATCTTCACCAAAACTTAAGCTGTCGCTAAACTCAACTTGTTCAGAAAAGTAAAAACCACCTACCATCCAGTCGAGCGTGTTATCGCCTATGGAAGTCAGGCGGAATTCCTGAGTAAACGTTTCTATGTCGGTACGTGTCGAAAGACCTAAGACATCTGAAGAGTTATAGTCCACATCATGTGGCTCATCTTTGCCGGTAAGTACTTCGTTAGCTCGGAAGGCAGTAATAGAGGTAAATGCAAATTTTTCAAAATCCACATCTACCTGTATAGATACACCGCCATCTTCTACATCATTGGTAGGGCTAGTATTAAGGGCCGATTCAAAAGCAAAGGGGTCTGAAGCATCCAGCACCATACCACCTAACGCTTGAGTAGCCCCAGCAGTTGGGCCGTTTATGGCTGCAGCTACGGTACAGCAAATTTCACTGATTTCGCTGTAGTCTGCAATAAAACGAACTTTCACATCTTCGGTTGGTTCATACAACATTTGGCCACGCAAGTTCCATCTATCTTTGTCATTGAGGTTCTTGATCCCCGGAACGTTACTAATACTCTTGGTAAACCCATCGCGTGTGTTAAAACCACCGGATAAGCTGTAGGCTAAATTATCTGTGATGCCGTTAGTGATGTAACCTTTTACTAACCGGTTATTATAGTTACCAATACCGGCTTCAACTTTGCCTTGAAAGTCATAAGACGGTTCTAAAGTACGGACACTAATGACACCCGCAGAAGCATTCTTACCAAATAAGGTGCTTTGAGGGCCACTGAGTACTTCAATTTGCGACACTCTTGGTAAACTGTTAATGACGCCACCAGCGCGAGAGCGGTATACACCATCAATAAATATACCTACAGATGGTTCAATACCTGTGTTGTTTGCTCCGTTACCAAAACCACGAAGAGAAAAGGTAACGTTACTTGAGCGTTCTAATGGTGCTACACGCAGTGTAGGCACCAAAATTTGTAAGTCATTTATATTAGCAAGATTGGCTTGCTCCATAGCTTCGCCAGATACTACTTGAATGGCTACAGGGGTTTCTTGTAAACCTGTCGATCGTTTTGATGCGGTGACAAAAATTCGCTCAATGCCTCCATCATCAGCCTCATTAGTGTCGCCTTCTTGGGCTTGGAGGTTAGTCGCACTTAATGCGCTTATTACGGCTGAAACTAATAATGTTTTTTTAAATGTTCTGCGCGCATGCGGCAGGTTATTGAGCTTATGTCTGTTCATTGATGTTTTCTCTTTTTAGGCTTTTTTAGTAAACAAATGATAAAAAATGGATCCTTTTACAGCCACAAGCCAGAAAGGACCACTCATCTGACCTGAACTTTATCAATAATATTGGTAAAAAGTAAATGGTTAGTTAATAAAATGTCAAATCAAAATATAATGTCCTAAGTAATATGCGGCTATATTTTAGTGCAAGGGAATGGTTTAGATGGCAAAAGTTTGACTGCATCGTGGTCATTGTGGGTTTTTATCTAAAGCGACTTCCATTTTTAAGGCAACAAAAAGCCGGCATAAGCCGGCTTGAAATAATCTAACTTAAGCTGTAATAATTAAAAACGTTTCTTAACTGTCACACTAAACGTAGCTGGCTCGGACATGTATGCATTCAACTTACCAGTTTGTAATAGTGCGTTGAAGTTAGTACGATTAATATATTCTTCGTCTAGAAGGTTACGGGCTCAAACAACTATATCTATATCAGCATCTTAAAAGTTTATAAAGAATCTTAGGATAACCACATTGTAACCATCTTGAATAGCAAAAGGGTCGTTACTGCCGTCTAGAATAATATCGCTGGTGTGGCTGAAGTCTCCTTGCACACAACTATACACACCATCGGCTGTTTCGAAATCTTTCTTTACACTAATAACGGCATAGTGCTCTGGTTCGCCACCAGGTCTGTCACCTGAACGATCACAGAATTGGTCAGTGGCATTTTGACGACCTGGATCGTCTATACCAGTATGCCAAGCGAAGTTGACTTCAACAGTATCCATGGGTAATCAAGTTGCTTCAACCTCAAAGCCAGAAATCTCATAATCCCCGGCGTTCTGTAAGTTAAATCCATTACCTGTAAAGGTGTTGGCCTGGGAATCTTCAACGGTCGTATAGTGCGCTGCCGCGTTGATACGAAGATCATAATCGCGAAAATCCTTCTTAATACCTAATTCGAAAGATTGAGAGGTCTCAGCATCAAACAAAGGTGCAAAGCCATTTGCTATACGACCAGTGTTTGTACCGCCAGACTTATAACCAGTTCCATATGAACCATATACCAAAGTATCTCGGTTTGGTTGCCAGCTTAATTTAAGTGTACCTGTTATCTGATCATCTGCTATTGATTCGACAATGTTAGGACGAGCGGCTGTTGTTGCGCCTAAAGCATTAAACCCCCAACCTATTGTTTGAAAAGGTCGAGTCGCTTCTAAATCAGCAGCTGTAGGTGCTTGTCCTGAAAGTAATGCTGCACCAATGTTACCCAGTGCTGCTCCTGCTAAACCACCGCCAATTGCCAATTCAGTGGTATTAGCAAAAAATGTAGGGAAGTCTTCGCCGCCTGGCAAATTTTCACTAAATTCAGTGGCCAAATCTTTTGACTCATCTGTGTAACGAATACCGGCTGTTAATGTGAGTTCATCGGTAAACTGATAATCTAATTGTGCGAAAAGTGCATAACTCTCGTGCTCTTGCGCTACAACATGGTCGACCCCTGTACCATTTGGTGCTGCTACTGCTGTTGGAGCAATAAATCCGCTTGTTAAGGCACTTATTCCATCTAACCCGGCAAATAGTGGGTCAAATGCTCCTTGAAACTGAGCCAAGAAAAATGGATTAAATAGCGTATCTGTATAAAGGCTGTATTCTAAATCTAGCTCTTGGGTGAAATAATAAGCACCTAATATATAATTAAGTTTATCGCCAGTATAATCTAAACGTATTTCTTGTGAGAATGATTCTTGTTCAGATAAGTTACTGGTACCAAATAAATCAGCATCAGTAAAATCAGTATCAAGATTGTCAAAGGACTCAAAGTTTCGGTAGGCAGAGATTGAAACAAAAGTGTAATCGTCATCAATATCCCAATTTAGTTCTGCAGACAACCCTCTGTCTGTCATGCTTGACTCTGGTAAAAATGATACTGCTACTTCTCTGTCGTAAAATGCATCACCGCCAGCGAACACAGTACCGCATAGACTAGGTAATGTTGCGTCTGAGCCAAACTTTTCAGGTATTTCAAGCGCTTGAAAGTTACTTAACTGCACGGGTGCGCCACAACATATCTCACCAATTCCAGAGTAATCTGCGATAACTCTGAAAGATACGTCATCATTAGGTGTATACAGCGCTTGAAAGCGAGCACCCCAGCGATTTCTGTCATTAAGGGTATCTTCGCCTAAAATAACATCACTGATTGTGCCATCTCTTGAGCTACTGAAAGCGGTTGCGCGAAATGCGAGAACATCTTCAATAGCAGAAAATGACATCGCTCCTGAAAGATTGACTAAGCCATAATTTCCAAATGTTGCTTCAATAAAGCTATTATCGCCATCATGACTGGGCGCAATGGTGCTAACTAATATTGCACCTGATGGGGTATTTTTGCCAAAAAGTGTACCTTGAGGTCCACGTAATACTTCAACAGCGGCGACATCAACTAAGTTATTGATCATCGAATTTTGACGAGCACGATATACACCATCAACATACAAACCCACAGAAGATTCAAGACCAAAGTTTTGTGATGAGGTACCTACGCCACGAATAGAAAAACTAGAGTTGGTTGCACTTTGACTTTGGAATGCGCATAAACCTGACACATTTGTTTGCAAGTCGTACATGTCTTTAATGACCGCTTCGGCCATTTCATCACCGGTAAAAGTAGTGATTGACACGGGCACCTCTTGAAGATTTCGTGCTCTTTTTTGTGCGGTGACTGTGATAGTTTCTAAGCGGCCCTCTTATTCTGCTTCTTGCGCAAAAGTCATGGAACTACTTAGTGCAAGTGATAAAGCGACAATACTTGATACCGCAGAAGGCTTAAATTGTATTGGCAGCGTTTGTTTCATTATTTATTCCCTATTTGCTAGCGAAGCTAGTCTGTATTTGGATGGTTTAATTAAAAATGTTTAAAATATTGAAAATGAATCTCTGTGTAGAATGCTATTTCCGCCAAACCCACTCATCAGGGCTGTAGTTTATCAAAATTTATGATTTAAAGTAAACGCTTGGTTTGTTAATTGTTAACGAATAAATGTTTGTGCACACAATATTTCACATATTTGTCTTAATACTCTCACCAATCAGTATTTATAGAGCTTGTGATGCATCCCGATACTGTTTTGGTGCCTAATTTTCTACTTTGTTTTGTTTTAATATTACTTATATTTATCTAAGAATATAAGCGAAATTTTGGAGTGGAGTCTGAACATTCATCACGTGAGATATTGGCTAATCCAGGGTTGAATTTTTAAAGTGGTTTTGGCGATATAAATATAATAAATGTAATTTAATTAAAATAATAAATTCAACTTATAGATCTATTAATAATAATATCATGTGAATTAAAAATATTGGTGAATAAGTGTCTGAATTTTATTTAGTCCGCCATGGGCAAGCTTCATTTGGAGCAAAAAATTACGATAAGTTAAGTGATCTGGGTCATCAACAGGCGCGATGGCTTGGAGAATACTTCACATCAAGAGATATTATTTTCTCTCAAGCATTTATGGGAGACATGGTTCGCCATAGAGAAACTACTCAAGGTATTCTAGATGGCTTAAGTCAATCCCCAGTTGTAACAATAGATACTGGCTTTAATGAATTTAATTTCAAAAATATTGGTGACAGTTATCTGGCATTAAACCCACAAAGCAGTTTACCAGAAAACCCTAAACCTGCTGACTTTTACCGTTTGTTAAAACTAGCGATGCACGCATGGTCCGAGGAATTATTACCTTTAGACACACTAGATGAGAGTTGGCTAGACTTTAAACATAGAGTGCAGGGTGCTTTACAGGCAGCTTGCCAGCAAAATAGTGATAAGCCTATTTTGATTGTGAGTTCAGGGGGAGCCATATCCATGTTAATGAGCTTAGTATTAGGATTGGATGCTAAACAGGTCATAGAGTTGAACATGCAAGTCCGCAACACCAGTATCAGCCATTTCTTCTTCAACGAAAGCAATATACGTTTATCAAGTTTTAATAATATCCCACATTTAGACAGCCCAGATAGGCTGGACTCCATCACTTTTAGCTAAAGGAAATATAACCATGAATTTTGATTACTCCGAAAAATCGCAAATATTGATCGACCGCTTACAAGCCTTTATGGATGAACACATTTATCCTATTGAAAAAGATTATACTAATCTGGTACATGCCAATTCTGCCAATAAAGAAACACGCTGGGTGACACCGGAAGTGATGGAGGAATTGAAGCAAAAAGCTAAAGATGCAGGTCTGTGGAACTTATTTTTGCCCGAAGAATATTTGCCCTACGGAGCAGGTTTAACCAACCTTGAGTATGCACCATTGTGCGAAATTATGGGTCGGGTAATGTGGAGTTCAGAAGTGTTCAACTGCAGTGCTCCTGATACAGGCAATATGGAAGTATTGGCTAGATACGGTTCCGAGCAAGACAAGCAAAAGTTCTTGATACCACTGCTTGAAGGTAAAATACGCTCAGCTTTTGCTATGACTGAACCTGCAGTTGCATCATCAGATGCCACTAATATAGAAACATCTATACAACGAGATGGTGATGAGTATGTAATAAATGGTCGTAAATGGTGGACCAGCGGTGCCATGAACGCTAACTGTAAAATTATGGTGGTAATGGGTAAAACGGATCCTACTGCGGCTCGACATCAACAACAATCACAAGTTTTGGTACCACTGGACTCGAAAGGGATTACGGTCGTTCGACCTTTAGCTGCTATGGGCCACTACGATGAGCCGATTGGACATGCTGAAGTGTTATTTGACAACGTCAGAGTACCAGCAGCAAATTTATTGGTCGGTGAAGGCGAAGGTTTTGCCATTGCTCAAGGTCGCTTAGGGCCGGGCCGTATTCACCATTGTATGCGTTTAATTGGCTGTGCCCAGCGTGCCTTGGATATGGCATGTGAAAGAGTTGAAAACCGCATCGCATTTGGACAGCCCTTAAGTAAACAACAATCTATCCGTGAACGAATTGCGCAAATGCACTGTGATATTGAACAAGCCCGTTTACTAACACTTAAAGCGGCTGATAACATGGACAGATACGGTAATAAAGTAAGCCGAAATATTATTGCCGCAATTAAAATCGTGGCACCAAAAATGGCCTGTAATGTAATTGATCAATCGATTCAAATGCACGGTGGTGGAGGAACTAGTCAGGATTATGTCTTGTCTGCTATTTATGCTTACGCGCGCACCATAAGGTTAGCTGATGGGCCCGACGAAGTGCATATGATGCAGTTAGGTCGAAATCTGATAAAAGACCAAAACGCTTAATATGAGTGTGATAAAAAGGAAAATGTTATGACCGAAAAAGGCTCAGTTGATCAATTAGACGTGCAACTTCTTGCTGACTATTTAACCCAACATGTTGCAGGTTTTGAAGGGCCCGTCACGGCAACTAAGTTTGCTGGTGGACAGTCAAATCCTACCTTTAAGTTAATAACTGCTAATCAGTCTTATGTGTTACGACGTCAACCACCTGGTAAGTTGCTAAAGTCTGCCCATGCTGTTGATCGTGAATATAAGGTATTGGCTGCACTTGAAAATTCAACAGTACCAGTAGCAAAAGTCTACCATCTTTGTGAGGACACATCCCTGATTGGCAGCATGTTTTATATCATGGAATATGTTGAAGGTCGGGTGTTTTGGGATAGCGCATTACCAGAAATTTTAGATAACAAAATACGCAGCCAAATGTATCAAGAAATGGTTGAAGTACTCGCTGCTCTGCATAGTGTGGATATCGAAAAAGTAGGTTTGAGCGATTACGGCAAACCTGGTAACTATTATGAACGCCAGTTTAGCCGTTGGAGTAAACAATACAAGTTGTCAGAAACCCAAGATATCCCTGAAATGGACCAGTTAATCGCTTGGCTAGAAAAGCATTTGCCAGAAGATAATGACAAAATATCACTAGTGCACGGTGATTATCGTATGGATAACTTAATGTTTCATCCAACAGAGCCTAAGATTTTAGCTGTGTTGGATTGGGAGTTATCTACCTTAGGTCATCCTTATGCTGATTTGGCGTACCAATGCATGCAGCTGCGTTTGCCTGAAAACGTTGGAAAAGCGACTGGACTTGGTGGTATTGAGAGAGCCCCCTTAGGGATCCCAGAAGAACAAGAATATGTCGATGCTTATTGTAAATTAGTGGGTATCGAAAAAATCGACAATTGGAATTTTTACCTAGCTTTTAGTTTTTTCCGCTTAGGTGCCATTGCCCAAGGTGTGGCAAAGCGAGCTGAAGATGGCAATGCGTCAAATAAAGAAGCACAGGCTGTCGGCGCTATCGTTAAACCTTTAGCCCAATACGCATTAAAACTTACCCAATAGCATTCAACAAAACGTTAGAATTTTGCTTGAATACCAGACCTTTCACGGAGAATGTAATGAAAGCAATAGTATGTGAAGAATTTGCCCCAGTAGAACAACTGAAGTATATAGATGTTCCCGATCCCGTGGCCATAAAAGGCCACGTAGTTGTCAATGTTACGGCATGTGGTGTCAACTTCCCTGATGGACTGTTGGTACAAGGTTTGTATCAGATGAAACCACCATTTCCTTTCGTACCTGGTAATGAAGTCGCAGGTGTAATAAGCGAAATAGGTGAGGGTGTATCTCACCTTAGAGTCGGTATGCGAGTGATTGCTATGTGTATGTTAGGCGGGTACGCTGAAAAAGTATTATGTCCGATTTCACACATCATGCCTATTCCCGACGAAATCCCTGATGAAGAAGCAGCCGCATTAGTTACCGCTCACGCTACGGCACATCATGCACTCAAGCAACGTGCACAGATTAAACCAGGTGAAACTTTATTGGTTACTGGTGCCGCGGGTGGAACGGGTTTAGCCGCAGTGCAAATTGGTAAAGAGATGGGGGCAACAGTTATTGCAGTTTGTTCTACCCAAGAAAAATTAGATATGGCTAAAGCCAATGGTGCAGACATTCTCATTAACTACACAGAAACCGATTTAAAAACTGCCGTTAAAGAAGTGACTGATGGCAAAGGTGTTGATGTGGTGTATGAATGTGTGGGCGGAGATACTTTTCATGCATGTTCAAGGAGCATGGCTTGGAACGGCAGACTGTTAGTGGTTGGCTTTGCTGGCGGTACTATTCCGGAATTTCCTGTGAATTTAGCTCTGGTAAAAGGTTACTCAGTGATGGGAGTTTTTTGGGGCTCGTTCACCCTACATCAACCCAAAGATTTTGCCGATAATATGAAAGAGTTATTGTTATGGTATGTGCAAGGTAAAGTCAAAGTGGTAGTTGATGAAGTAGTGCCTTTAGAAAATGCCAAAGATGCGTTGAATAAAGTCATGAACCGAGAAGTAAAAGGTAAAATGACCTTAAGGCCTTAATAACAGCTTATAAACATGGGTTTTGTCTGTTACTCAGATTTCTTTTGTATTCAGTCATAAAAAACGGCCTCCAGAGAGGCCGTTTGCTTAGGGGCAATTATTTAATTAGCATAATCGACCTACCATGTTGAACTTTAAGTTCGTTCAAGCACAATTCTTGCGCAGCCCGTAATTTATATTCTGTCTTTAAGAGCCGTCATAATTGGTGAAGCGTCTAAACCATTTTCATAAGCCTAAATCAATACTTTTTTCCGTGTACCTATAGTGAGATTAAGTCTCCTTTTGGCATCTTTTTGAGCATCAAAGTACCTGTTTCAACTGCTTAGTTAAGCAAAGTGGCTCGAATAAGGCTATTACTATCTTAAGCAACACCTGAATAGTAACCCTTAAGTTTAAGTGTAAAGTTGGACTGAATGGGTTTCATTTTTTTACATTATTCACTTTTTTCATCTGCTTTAACGATAGTGTGGATATTTTGTAATGCTTCGCAGGTGCGTTGCCATCAAAAATTAAAGAGGCGGTAGCGATAGAAGTTATCACCATTTTCAAGATAGTTAAGTTCCTCGGTGTTAAAATTAAAGTGTTCGGTGAAACGTTACTGCTTTTTGATGACGTTATTTAAACGATTTAAATTAATTAAAAAATCTGCGAGGTGGTACTTAGTGATTTGAAATGACAACTTTGATTATGAAGAGGATATATACTCAGTAATTTGATACGTAATCTAAAGCATACGCTGGCGTTAACGGCTATCTTGCGATGTCACCACATGGCTTCTTTTTAAAAAATCTTTCGTATAACCTATTTTTTGCTGCTGCTAAAAAGTAAGCAACAAAAATGGCTATTTACCTGATTAGAAATAAAACACCTATAAGCTAAATGCAATTAAAAGTAGCATTCAGTTTTAAACGGGTGCCTTGGTATTTTTGAGTTTATCT
>Ga0209119_1001700_pt1 | contig 21211 bp, 24 predicted proteins | sample COG_03_FD_184747 | JGI IMG/M metagenome (GOLD analysis project Ga0209119, IMG submission 184747) | Pelagic Microbial community sample from North Sea - COGITO 998_met_03 (SPAdes) (version 2) | ecosystem: Environmental > Aquatic > Marine > Neritic zone/Coastal water | place: Helgoland, sampling... | reverse complement strand
TTCGGATTAACGAACATAAAATTTCAACTACTCAAAAATACAAAATATTGATAACAAGCCAATTAACTCGAAAAAATGTTCGACTTAAGGATACTAGGGGCTACTTACTAAGACCTGTAATTGATTGTTTAACAGTCGATTGCAGGTTTTTTTATGCATTAGGGTATCGTTATAGGTATCGGTTCGCAAGGATTTGACCACATTACTTCCATAACGACTCAGCAACTTTTAACGTAGTCATCGCTTCCGGGTACAAATAAGGTACATATCGGAGCTAAAATAGCAATGTGTCGCAGATAAAACCCAAAAAAATCCGAAGTATTTTTATTATTTAACACCCCCGTACCCCTTTTAAAATATTGGTTTCCTTTTTGCAGGGCAATTATGAGGACGCTAGCATTTTGTATAATCGGATTCTTATGCATTCAACGGCCAGGTTAACAAAGGCTTTGCAATTGCTCGCTATCACAATATAGGATGTTTGGTAATACGCATAAAGGCTCAAACAAATGTTTGATATAAGGATATTACGGGCTGCAAACTAAATCCGTAACACGCTCATTTATTGCGAGTCTGTTTTTGTCTTAACGTGCCTATATGGATATGGTCAAATTAAAAGGTGGAGCTGATGGAATACGGAGGCTAGACAGCACTAGTATATCTCAGCAGTAAGATAGAATGAAGAATAAAATAAGACAATCAGTGTCCATGGATTCTGATATTCTAGAGAAATAGTTTTCCTTTGACACGAATCAAAACAGAGAACAAAAATGTCTAAAACGTACTACGATCCCAATGATTTAAGAAAATTTGGAAAAATATCAGAATGGAATGAAACGCTTGGCGAAAAGTTTTTCGACTATTATGGTGAGGTATTCAAAGAAGGAGCACTCACGGCTAGAGAAAAATCTCTAATTGCTTTAGCGGTATCTCATACTGAGCAGTGCCCGTATTGTATAGATGCGTATACCAAAGATGGATTGCAACGCGGCATTACCAAAGAAGAAATGATGGAGGCTGTGCATGTAGGAGCAGCCATACGAAGTGGAGCTACCTTGGTACATAGTGTTCAAATGATGAACAAAGTAAACAAGCTAGAAATGTAATGAAAATGCTTTCTCATCGTATATTTTCACTCATCGAATGTCAATTCAATCATTAAAAAAACAAGATAAGAAATTAGCCTATGCTAAAAATCAATTAGAAGTTCTTTCTGGGGGTGATTTTGAAGACGGAACGCTGCCTACATTTAAGGATAAAATTTCTGAATCTGGACTGTTTCCTCTTAAACCCAAAGCACTAGAGGTATTCCAAATAAACTTGGGATATATGTGTAATCAGGTATGCGAACACTGCCATGTAGATGCCGGGCCAGACCGTAAGGAAATAATGACCCTGGAAACTATGCTACAGTGTCTTCAGGTAATTAAAGATACAGAAGCACACACGCTAGACCTCACAGGGGGAGCCCCAGAGATGAATCCTAATTTTAGATGGTTCATAGAAGAGGCGGTCAAAATAGGAGTGAAAGACATAATAGTACGGTCTAATCTTACTATTATTCGAGCGAATAAAAAGTACTACGATTTGCCAGAGTTTTTTGCGAAGCACAATGTACATGTGGTTTCTTCTATGCCGCATTGGACTAAAGGGAAAACGGACAAACAACGAGGTGACGGAGTCTTTGACTTGTCTATACGAGCACTTCATGATTTGAATAAGGTAGGATATGGAATGCCAGACTCAAGTCTAAAACTAGATTTGGTCTATAATCCGTCTGGAGCATATTTGCCAGGAGATCAGGCCTCACTAGAAAAAGAATTTAAAAAAGGATTATTGGAAGATTTTGACATCCACTTCAATGCTCTTTTTGCGATTACAAATCTGCCAATTAGTAGATTTTTGGACTACTTATTAATGTCGGATAACTATGAGGACTATATGCAATCTCTGGTAGAGGCTTATAATCCTAAGGCTGCTCAGAATGTGATGTGCACCAATACTATATCGGTAAGTTGGGATGGATGGTTATACGACTGTGATTTTAATCAAATGTTAGAACTCAAAGTAGCCAGTAAGTCAAAACACATAAGTGAGTACAATCAAAAGGAGCTAGATGCTCGCAGTATTATTATCTCACAACATTGCTACGGATGTACGGCTGGAGCAGGTAGCAGCTGTCAAGGAGTTACCTCTTAATCATGAATATTCTCCTGATTTTGGTATCTCTATTTTTCGGAAGCTCAGATGGGGATCCACTGAAGAAATTACTAAAGCACTACAATACGGAATCAGTACCCTATGTGTACGTAGACCAAGTAGAAACATTCACCAATTCTCATTTGTTAGACAGTAGAGAAACAAGGGAGTTTGAAGTAAGTCATCTGCGAGATGCAGTTTGTGTAGGGTATGATAGTTTTAACTTAGAAACAGTTCTAAATTTAATACCAAATAAACAGGATACCGTAATAGTATATTGCTCACTAGGCATACGCTCAGAGGACGTAGGAGAAAAATTACAAGAGGCAGGATATTCGCATGTTTATAATATGTACGGCGGGATTTTTGAATGGAAAAATAAGGATAAAGTAGTTTATAATTCTACGGGAATACCAACCGAAGAGGTACACGCATTCACAAAAGATTGGGGTCAATGGCTACATAGAGGCATCAAAGTATACAAGTAACATATGGCTACTAAAGAACTACTTATTGTTTTTGTAAAAAACATAAAACTAGGCAAGGTAAAAACTAGACTTGCTAAGACTATCGGAGATGATGCTGCTTTTGAAGTATACAAAAAGCTAGTTGCTATTACAGAAAAAGCCACTGCTAATGTGGAAGTGGACAAACGAATTTACTTTAGCGATGTGATAATAGAATCGAAGTGGGAAGGAGTACCCACGTGTGTGCAAGAAGGAGCAGACTTAGGAGAACGAATGCAAAATGCATTCAATGCTGCTTTTGCAGATGGATATGCTAAGGTGATATTGATAGGATCTGATTTGCCCGATATGAAAGAAGAAATTTTAGAGGAAGCATTTTTGTCTTTAGAAAAGTCAGAAGTAGTTTTAGGACCTGCGGAGGATGGCGGATATTATTTGCTCGGAATGCAAAAGGATTACAACTTCATTTTTGAGGCTATGCCGTGGAGTAAATCTAATTTGCTACAGATTACAAAGGCTAAATTAGATGCACATCAAGTAGGTTATTCATTACTCAAAACCTTAAACGATATAGACAATGAGGATGATTTAAAAGCATCTTCATTTTACACCTACCTCACACAAAACATACTAAGTTTAATGCTATGAAACAGCAATTAGAAGATTCTATAGGATACCTTAAACAACTAGGGTGTTTAAATTCGGAAGTCGGCATAGTACTAGGCACTGGGCTGGGCAAGCTTGTGGAACATGTGAAAATCATACAGGAAATTTCGTATGCAGATATCCCGCATTTCCCGGTAGCCACAGTAGAATTTCACAAAGGGAAACTGATCTATGGCGAGCTAGAAGGTAAACTAGTACTAGTGATGCAGGGTAGGTTTCATCTGTATGAAGGCTATAGCCTGCAGGAAGTTACGTATCCCATCAGAGTATTAAAAGCTTTAGGTATTCATACGTTACTGATATCTAATGCTGCAGGAGCTATTAATCCGGCATACAGCAAAGGAGATCTAATGTTACTCGATGATCACATCAACTTACAAGGTTCTTCTCCGCTTGCTTTTGGCACTGTAGAAGAGTACGGAGAGCGTTTTGTAGATATGAGTGCTCCGTATGACCAAGAGCTATTGAAGGTAGCTTCAGCCGCAGCTAAAAAGCTGGACATCTCTATCCATATAGGAATATATGCTGGAGTGGTAGGACCTCAGTTAGAAACTAGAGCGGAATACAGAATGCTCCGTATCATAGGAGCAGATGCCGTAGGTATGAGCACCATACCAGAGGTGATAGTAGCCAGACATCTTACTCTTCGAGTTTTGGCGGTCTCGGTACTTACAGATGTATGTGATCCTGAGAATCTAAAACCTATCAACATCCCAGAAATAATAAAAATAGTAGGCGATACCGAACCACAAATGGTAGCCCTTTTCAAACATATAATAAAAGAATAATGAGTTACCTAGATACCACAAACGAAGTCTACAAAGAAGCGGCACTTACCCCAGATGTAGGGCTTTGCTGCACCACTAATCCTATATGGGAACTCCCAGGACTCAAGATTCCGCTTATCATGCAGCAGATGAACTATGGCTGCGGTAGTACGGTGCATCCTAGAGATTTGGTGAATGAGCCGACCATTCTCTATGTAGGTGCAGGTGGAGGTATGGAGCTGCTCCAGTTTGCTTATTTCAATAGAAATAAAGGTGGGGTAGTAGGTATTGACGTGGTAGACGAAATGTTAGATGCGTCTAAGAAAAATTTTTTAGAAGCGGAAAAAGAGAACGCTTGGTTTAAAAGTGATTTTGTAGAGCTCAAAAAAGGAGACGCACTCAACCTGCCTGTAGCGGATAGCTCTATAGATGTAGCTGCTCAAAACTGCTTGTTCAATATCTTTAAAATGGAAGATCTGAAAAAAGCCATAGCAGAGATGTACCGAGTGCTCAAGCCTTATGGAAGACTGGTAATGAGTGACCCTACGTGTGAGCAGCCTATGAATGATACGTTGAGAAACGATGATAGACTGCGTGCTCTGTGTCTTAGTGGTAGTCTGCCCATAGCAGAATATGTGAAAATGCTTACAGATGCTGGTTTTGGAACTATAGAGATTCGAGCTAGAAAACCCTATAGGATTTTGGATCCTGTAAACTATCCTACAGATGAACTTATCTATATAGAGTCTATAGAAGTAGCAGCCATCAAAGATCCTATGCCAGAAGATGGTCCATGTATTTTTACTGGTAAAGCAGCTATTTATTACGGAACGGAAGAACTTTTGGATGATGAAAAGGGACACATTCTAATGCAGAATCAACCCTTAGCTATTTGTGATAAAACTGCAGGAGCACTTGCGGCTTTAGGTCGTAATGATATCCATATCAGTGAATCTACTTTTCACTATGATGGTGGTGGATGTTGCTAGAGGGTAGTGGAGAACCATTTGATTAAAATGAATTTTAGGATTTGTTATATGCTGATATTTTTGGTGTGAGAGTGTCTGATGGATTCTAAAACACACTTTTAATTCTAATAAATAGGGAGTGGAACTGCCTTTACTTATGAGGCTACTAACCTTTTACATTTTCCTGGGACCAAATTCATTGTAGTTGTCTGAAACGGTCCAATACGCATGACATTTCGCTTGTAAGTCTTTTAAAAACTTGGAATTAAGTTTTGTATTTTCTGAGGATAGGTCATAGAATTTCTCGCACATAGTATACAGACTCTCTAGTATTGACTTAGTAACAGAGCCACTTTTGAACACAACCAAAGAGCCTAGAGGAGGTCTTCCATTTTTCACTTCACTCATAGAAATGGCTTCAATATCCTCCGTAAAACTATCTCGCTCGTCAGCGTCTCGATAATTATATCCTGCATTTGAATCCGTATTCAACCTAGAATAGGTAATCGTTCTGTTTTGCACTGCTAGTTTTATTAGCGTTTCTCTTATTTCTCGATTAACGTATATTTCTTCCATTATGTAATAGTCTTATCTCAAATGTAAGACTTTTTTAGGCGGTTGAAAACTATATTGGTATAAGATCTACTTCCCCAATAGAAACCTATGTTTTGCTTGTTTCATCATCAGTTCCAATTAAAAAAGAATCCTTAGGTATTTACTTGGTTTCAGAAATATTTATCCTATTTGGATAAATATTTTCAAGACTTTTTGACAATGCCTGAGTTTTCAGGTTTAGAACTTTGGCAAGTTAAATTTTAGTAACTGAGCCTTCTTTTTAATAAATTCATATCATCAAGTCTAACTCTTATTGCTTTGCCTTCTGCATAGAAAGTTTCAGTATTTCTTCTGCAGGTTTATTTTGAGGTGTGAATCTAGACTGCCCATGACCACCAGATTTTTTATGGTCATGAAACCATTTCCAAACATAGCCTCCAGCAAACCAGTCTTCTTGCCAAAACTCTTGGTGCAATGCTTCTAGCCCATTTGTCTGTGCCTCGAGATTCACTTCTCCTCTTGGAGGATTCCACGGTTCGTGGGCTGCATAGTCTGTGCTGCAATACCCGTATTCTGTAAATAGTATTTTTTTATTCTCCCTTGTAGCTAAGCTTTTTAGCTTCTCTTTATGTGTCTGCCATCCTAGCTTGCACTCTTCGGTAGTAGGCGTTTTACGGTCAGATAACGGGAAGTAAGCGTCTACTCCTATGTAGTCTAGATCCTCCCAAAAAGATACGGTAGTATAGGAGTCCCAGTTGGCTGCATACGTTATTTTACCCTTATATATTTTGCGTACTTCATGTATCAGGCTCTTCCAGTAAGTAGGTCTTTTATTCACGGCTACTTTTAGTTCTGTGCCTATACAAAATAGCTCTGCATCTAAGTCTGCAGCTGCCTGTGCATAGGTCAAGATAAAAGCGGAATACTGCTTCTCAAAAGCTATCCATTCCTTTTCTGAATGCATAGAGATGTCGCCTGTGAATTCTCCTTGACTCACCCAGATTTGAGGCTTAATCATAAGAGCGATATTGTTTTGCTTTAGGAGTTTTCCGTATTGCAAGATTCCTTCTACGGTTTCGCCATACCAGTGGCGATTTGAGTTATGCAATATCATAGTGTCGTCTAGACTTTTCATAAAGCCAAAAGGCATGAGTGCAGCATGATTAGCCGCTACATGTATAATAGGGGATATGGCAGAGTCTAAGAGTGGAGTGCCAGATGCTACTAGAGAGATGCCATTAATCTTGAGCTGAGGCTCTTCGATTTTACTGAACTGAGAAACGCCTAGGGCAATTACACATCCGAGTAAGAGAAGTTTTACTCCGCCCATCCTAGTATTTAAAACGTTCTTCATTTATTTTTAGCAATATAACGATTAACCCGACCCGATAGATATCGGGTTCGCTTATTACTGAGCGTTTATCGTCCAATTGTATTCTTGGTACGCCACGTTGTAATCCAAGGGTATTTGCGTATTCCTATACGTATTCAAATAGTCGATAATCGTTTGATTCTCTTTCACAAAATCTTCCTTGTACCACTTCATTATCATAGATACTGCTACTTCCTTAGCACTATCATCTACCTTCACAAAGATATCTGAATTGACCGCACTTTTGGCTTGCTTGGTCATTTGAGCATCTACAGTAGATGGCAGATATGCCCTATTGATAATCGGAGGGCAACTCAAAGCTCCGCAAACCACCACAAAGTGTATGCGAGCATCATCAAACTCTTTTCGCAGTTTTACATTTTCTATTTGATCGAGAGTAAGCATTTCCCCAGCAACTTTATGCCTTTTCACCTTAAAAAATCCATCAATGTCTAGAGGAGATTTAGTAGGGTAATTATCTACCAGTGATTTAATGGTGAGTAGGTTATAGGCGTTAATGTAAAAAGCCTTGTATTCGCTAGAATTTCGTCTGCTCACCTTATGATTTTCAAATGCTGTAATCAGCTTATTAAGTTCCGTAGGCTTTGCTTTTATTTCAGTGTAGTTTACTTTTCCATTGAACACATTTTTCTGAAAGAATGCACTAGCCAAATTGAAGAAATACGGACTTGATCTACTTCCATCTTTTTGTGCTTGCTCATCAATCACAGGCACTTTTTTGATTTCTTTTTTTACTACAGACTTAAAAGGCTTAGGAGTAGATGTAGCTTCTTTTATAGGAGTGCTTTCTTCTCCTTTAGAACCATCAGCAATTTCAGTATTTACATCCTCTATTACTTTGTTTTCATCATCTTCACTTTTGGATAGAGCAGTTTCTGAGATTTCGGTGGTGTTGGCCTTTTCCTCAATATTACTTTTTGTATGGTTACAGCTCAAAAAAGTAAAAGTCGCTAAACATATCGTTAATTGTTTTATTATTTTTCTCATGATTGTGTGTTTCTTGCCAAGAAACTTAAACGAAATTAAGTCAGTATTAGGTCTATAATCGTATAACTTTGGAGAACTTACACTAGATGGGGAATAGGAAGCACGCAGTAATTATAGGGAATGGAATAGCAGGAGTTACTGCGGCACGACATATTCGAAAAAATTCAGATATGGAGATTACCATTATATCTTCTGAGACTAAGCACTTTTTTTCTAGAACAGCTCTTATGTATATCTACATGGGGCACATGAAGTATGAGCATACTAAACCGTATGAGGATAGTTTTTGGAAGAAAAATAGAATAGAACTATTGCAGGAATATGTTACCGATATAGACACAGATCAGAAAAAAGTAGCACTTCAGTCTGGCGATGCTCTCCGATATGATTCGCTGATTATAGCTACAGGCAGTAAGCCCAATAAATTTGGCTGGCCAGGTCAGGATCTACCTCAAGTGCAGGGACTATACTCCAAACAAGATTTAGACAAACTGGAAAAGAATGCACCTAATAACGCTGTCTGCAAAAGAGCAGTGATAGTAGGTGGAGGACTTATAGGAATAGAAATGGCAGAGATGCTGCTATCTAGAAATATCCCGATTACCTTTCTTATTCGTGAAGATAGTTTCTGGGATGGCGTGCTACCTCAGGGAGATAGCGAGCTCATTACGCGGCACATATTTAAACACCATGTGGACATAAGACTAGCTACTAATCTGAAAGAAATACATGCAGATGCCAGTGGTAATGTAAAATCAATAACCCTAGCAGAAACGGGCGAAGAAATACAATGTGATGTAGTAGGACTAACTGCAGGAGTATCTCCTAACATTGATTTTCTGAAAGATACATCTATAGAGACAAAGCATGGCGTATTGGTAAACAGGCAATTAGAAACAAACATTCCGGATGTATACGCCATAGGAGATTGTGCGGAGCAACACGAAGGCATAGGAAACAGAAGGCCTATAGAGGCGGTGTGGTATACAGGGAGAATGATGGGAGAGGCCGTGGCACAGACAATCTGCGGCCATAGGCGAGAATACAATCCGGGTCATTGGTTTAACTCTGCTAAGTTTTTGGATATAGAGTACCAAACGTACGGATGGGTATTTGCGGCACCTAGAGATGGAGAAACGCACTTTCACTGGAGGCACGCAGATGACGACAAGTGTATTACGATATCCTATGATAAGAGCACGAGACTATTTATAGGAATCAATACTTTTGGAATACGATTGAGGCACGAAACCATGGATAGGTGGCTTACCGAGCAGAGAGATGTAGACTATGTTTTGCAGCATCTAAAGGAAGCCAATTTTGATCCTGAGTTTTATAGGCACTACGAAAAAGAAATTTTAAATTCATTCACGAGTCAAACCAACCAAATTACAAACGCATAAAATGAGTGAAACGCCACAACCGAGTATGTCACTGGCCAGTCCAGATACCTATTCACTATCCAATAAACAGAAATTAGCCTTATCTCTGGGCACTATAGGTTTACTCATACTTGTTTTAGCTTTTGCTAATTTTGGTTTGAGTGCCAATATTTGGGTGCTAGCATTAGCTCTGGGTCTTATCTCTACAGGAGTCGTGCTCTATGCTAGAGCGGCTTATTTAGATAAAATACCGGGCATTAAAAATGATGGAGTTTGGTATAAGTCTATTTCCTCTCGTGGTATTTTGGGCTGGCTCACAGGTGTAGTTCTTACCTCGTTTTATATCGTATTATATTTTTATCCAAATCTACTAGGACTAGGAGTTGATGGAGCTGCTAACACAGGACTTATAGCACTATTTGATCCTTTGAGCCAACTTTTGAGTGGCAGAGATGCGAGTCAGTGGTTTGTTTATGGCACGTTATATACCGTTGCTATTTTGGCATTTGGATATAAGTTTATGTTGAAATATAAACACAATAAGTACCAGCAATTGAGAACAGGTTCAGTTATGTTTTTTCAATTGGGATTTGCTTTTCTTATTCCTGAGTTTATGTATCGTTTGAACTCAGATTTGCCCTACTACGACCTCAAAAGTATGTGGCCGCTTAACTATTATATATTTGATGAATGGTCGGTAAAAGCATTTTTATCAAGTGGTAATATTGGACTAGGACTTATCATTTTTGGTATTGTCTCTGTCTTTGTAATCTCGCCTATTTTAACCTATAAATATGGTAAACGATGGTACTGCTCTTGGGTATGTGGCTGCGGAGGACTAGCCGAGACTGCAGGAGATGCTTTCAGACAATTGAGTGATAAGTCTACCGGAGCTTGGAAACTGGAAAGATGGCTCATACACACCGTCTTAGTCTTTTCTGTGCTTATGACTACCGCTGTGATTTACACGTACTTAGGCTACGATAGCAATAATTTTTGGTTGACTAAGGATCTGTTTATTAAACTGGTTATTGGGTTTCTTACACTCGTGTTTGCTGTCATTATGATTTTCAAACACAAAGAGCTAGGCAAAGATGCTAAGTATGGAGCCATTGGTTATTTCGTACTTCTTGTAGCACTTTTGGTTATGCATTTTACAGGTACTACAGAAGAAGTTTTTTATATAAAAGCAAGCTCGCTTCGTGCGGCATATGGTCTGTACATTGGGTCTATATTTTCAGGAGTTATCGGGACGGGGTTTTATCCTATTTTAGGGAATAGAGCTTGGTGTCGTTTTGGATGTCCTATGGCAGCTGTACTTGGTTTTCAGCAGCGAATGTTTTCTAAGTTTAGAATAACAACCAATGGAGGCCAGTGCATCTCATGTGGCAACTGCTCTACCTACTGTGAGATGGGAATAGACGTGCGTGCTTACGCTCAAAAAGGAGAAAACATAGTACGGTCTAGTTGTGTGGGGTGTGGAATATGTGCTGCGGTATGTCCTCGTGGAGTTCTCAAATTAGAAAATGGAGCTTTAGAAGGTAGAATTAATTCTAATGACATTTTGTTGGGGAATGATACCGAACTTCGCGATTTGATTAATAAACAGAAATAAGAACGTTAAGACTAGAAGTGCAATTATTTATCATCCTTTTTCTGTCCGTACTGTGTCTCACTCCTAATGGAGAGAAGCACTATTCTAAGGTGTATTATGCCGATGGAAATATAGCATGTGAAGGTTGGGTGCAGGACTCTAAAAAAGTAGATTTCTGGATATTTTACCATGCCAATGGTCAAGTGAAGAATAAGGGGCATTATGCCTTAGGCTATCGAGAAAAGTATTGGCATCATTATACAAATAATGGGTCACTAGAAAGTGAAGGACATTACCTGAAAGGGAAAAAGAATAACTGGTGGTCCTACTACAATAGTACGGGTGAGGTGATACACAAATGTCAACTTCACAATGATGTTAAGAATGGCTATTGTCTGCATTTCAAAGGCAATGAGATAGTAAAAGCGTCGAGATATAGTGAAGGTAAAAAACAACAAGAATGGACAGATTACACGGTATTCACAAGAGAAAATAATCTGCTAAACCTACGATGATCAAAGTAATTATACCTGCGTATAACGAAGAGGAGTCTATCTCCAAAGTACTAAACGATATCCCTAGTCTAGTAGATGAGGTAATCGTGGTAAATAATGGATCTACCGATGCCACTGCTCAGCGTGCCAAAGATGCGGGAGCCACAGTGATAAGCGAGCCTAGACGTGGGTATGGATATGCTTGCTTAGCGGGTATGGAGCACATAGCTAGTTGCTCAGCATTGCCAGATATTGTAGTATTCTTAGATGGTGATTACAGTGATTACCCAGAAGAGCTAACCAAACTTATAGAGCCGATAGAAAACAAGGGTATCGATCTGGTGATAGGTGCTAGAGTGCCACAGCTTAGGGAACCCAATTCTATGACACCTCAGCAGATCTTTGGGAACTGGCTTGCTACTACATTAATGCGATTATTTTTCGGTGCTAAGTTTACAGACTTAGGCCCTTTTAGAGCTATCAAGTATGATAAGCTACTGGCACTAGACATGGAAGATAAAACGTACGGATGGACGGTAGAAATGCAACTTAAGGCTGTCAAAAAGAAGTATAGTTACACGGAGGTTCCCATGAATTATAGAAATAGGATAGGAGTATCTAAAGTATCTGGTACGGTAAAAGGATCTTTTCTTGCAGGAGTAAAAATACTTACTTGGATATTTAAGTACAGCTTCAAATGATGATACTATCGTACATACTACTGGGGATATACGCAGTCTCACTTCTTTTTATACTGCTGTATGCATTGGCTCAATTTAATCTGCTGATTAATTATATACGTGCTCACAAAAAAGAAGACTGTCTTCCCAAGCTAGATTTAACTGACCCAGAGAAAGTTCCTTTGGTCACTGTGCAGCTGCCTTTGTATAATGAGCTATATGTGGTAGAAAGATTGCTAAATAATATAGCATTGCTCAACTATCCTAAGGATAAACTAGAGATACAAGTGCTCGATGATTCTACGGACGAATCTCTAGACTTAACAGTTGCTATAGTGGAGAAGCTACAAAAAGAAGGATTAGATATTCAGCATATAACGAGATCGAATAGAGCGGGATTTAAGGCAGGAGCTCTTAAAGAAGGACTGAAATCTGCCAAAGGAGAATACATAGCCATTTTTGATTCGGACTTTTTACCACAGGCAGACTGGTTACTCGAGACTGTTCCTTATTTTGTAGATGATACTATAGGCCTAGTGCAGACTAAGTGGGGACATATCAATAGAAACCATTCGTTACTTACCAAGATTCAGGCATTTGCATTAGACGCACATTTTACTCTGGAACAGGTAGGGCGAAACAGCAAAGAGCACTTCATTAATTTTAATGGAACTGCAGGTATTTGGAGAAAGAAATGCATCCTAGATGCAGGCAACTGGGAAGGAGATACGCTTACAGAAGACTTAGATTTGAGCTACCGTGCTCAGCTGAAAAATTGGAAATTTAAGTATTTAGAACACGTAGAAACTCCAGCAGAACTGCCTATTGTAATAAGTGCCGCTAGGTCTCAGCAGTTTAGGTGGAACAAGGGTGGAGCAGAAAATTTCCAGAAAATGTTCAAAAGAGTTTTGACTAGCAAAACCGTTTCACTCAAAACTAAAATACACGGAATACTCCACCTGCTCAATAGTACTATGTTTCTTAACGTGCTCATAGTAGCCGTACTGAGCATACCGATGCTGTATATTAAAAATGAGTATGCTCACCTACAGGGATACTTTTTGGTGATGAGTTTTTTCTTGGTAAGTACGTTGCTATTTTTCCTATGTTATTGGTATATGTATAAGAGAACACACGGTGGAGGCGTGAAGCATTTCTTGGAGTATATAGCGATGTTCTTTACCTTCTTTGCTGTGGCCATGGGATTCTCATTGAACAATTCTTTAGCCGTACTGGAGGGGCATTTTGGGAAAAGAAGTGAATTTGTACGCACACCTAAATTTAATGCTCTTAGCGATTCAAATCAAGCCGGTAAGAATAAATACATTAGAAATAAGATCTCATTTAAGGTAGTACTAGAAGGTCTATTTACACTCTACTTTATGTTTGGGATGTACAGTGCATTTGTAGTAGGAGACCAAGGAGGCGATTTCGGACTATTTCCTTTTCATCTTATGCTTGTATTAGGTTTTGGCTATGTTTTTATCCAATCTGTAACCGCAAAATCCTGAACTTTGCTGAGACTTAATAGGGATCCAAAAACTAAATAAACAACTAGTAAAACTACAAACATGAAAAATTTAATCTGCATCCCAATAGTTGTGCCCCTGAGCAAAAAAATGTTAGATTAGGATAAATAAAAATGATATGAATATTATCCAATTTACGAGAGATTTTCCAGATGAGGCAGCATGCCGAGCCCACTTTAGGGAGTAGCCCCTAGGAGCCTTAAGTCGAACATTTTTTACGTATAATTGCCACATAATCAGACGTTTAATATTTTAAGATAGTTTCAAAAAGAGGGAAGTGATCTTTGACGATTGATGCATTTTTAACATTATTATTTATACGTGAAACAGAGAAATTCGTATCATTCTACTGTGAAGATGGCCTTTGCTCTAGATATCCAAACCAAGTGGCTACCAAAAGACTTTTTACAAACTATTCCTAGATCAACCTATCATGGTTGGAAGAAGGATGAGAAAGACAAGTTCATTGGTTTTGAGTGTCTGATAAGTGTAATGGTAAAATCAGAACACAGACCATTAGAGAAGCAGTCTTGCAAGAGTTTGGTAAAGACCTCACTCCAACCCAGAAGATTGACTTAATAGTCGATGGAGGCTCTGAAAACAATAATAAGACTGTCGAACAGTTTATTCGAGAATCTCAAGTAGACATTACCAAAAAGATTGCTCTGAAGGATATAGTACAATCTAACTCAATGGTAGAAGCCAGTAATAAGATACTTAAACACAGGTATCTATTTAAACAACCCATCTCCAATAGAAAACATCTAGAGGAACATCTCAAAGAAGCTATTCACGACTACTGTAATCAACGACCACATTATGCTTTAGGAATATATACTCCATTTGAAATCCAGTATGACAAGAAACCAGTCTTTAATATCAAAACGGTTAAAAATGCTGTCAAAGAACGTAGAGAAATGAATAAGATGAATGGATGTAATCAGAAATGTGATTAAACATCCTTACTAAATCTGAATTCAAATCATTAATTTCATTCTCAAATGTATAGATAAAAAAACAATATGAAAAGACAATCTAAAAGTAACTGAAATGCCCTAGATTAAAGGATGTTCGATATATCGAACATCCAATTGTACAGTTTCGCTGCTTTGTAATAGCCGTCGTTACTATTGGTCTTGAGGTAATTTGGCTATTTTTGACTTATGAGTAGCTTCATCTAGTTTTCCTAGGAGATTTTAAACCAATTGTTGCAATCACGTCAATCCCTGTTCCATCCAGATATTCCATTACCCTCCAATCGTAATCATACTTCTATTGTCGTGATTCTCTAGATTTTCAAAATCTGATGAATGAGTCATCCCGGAGCGAACGGCTTTTTTCTTCCAAATGGCTTGTTGAATGAGGGGCTCTATGGCTTCCCCCGTTCTGTAGGTGCTGAGTAAATCTGTCTCAGAGGCAGAAAATAAGCAATTTTTGAGCTTACCATTGGCAGTAAGTCGTATGCGATTGCAGCTATCACAAAACGGATTAGTGACCGTACTTATGATTCCAAAGTTTCCTAAGTAGCCTTTGATTCTGAAATTTCTAGCGGTGAAGTTTTCTTCATTAGGCAGATGCTCCAGTTCTGTTTCTGTGTAATGTGCTTCTACTTTTTGTAAGACTTCTGCATAGCTTACTAGCTTAGACTTATCCCAGTTATTCCCATCAAAAGGCATGAACTCGATAAAACGAACCGACACCTCTTTGTCTTGGGTATAGTTGACAAAAGGGATAATCTCATCCTCGTTAAAATCTTTAATTAATACGACATTCAACTTTACTAAAAAGCCTTCTTGGAGCAATAAATCTATATTTTGAAAAGCCTTATCAAACTGATCTCGCTTGGTAATCGCATCAAATTTATCTGCGTCTAAAGTATCTAGACTCACATTGATAGATTTCAAACCACAGTTTCGGAAGGTCTCTATATGTCTATCTACTAATATAGCATTGGTGGTCACAGATAACTGAACAGGCATAGTGGCAAGAGCCGTCAGTATCTCCCCAAAATCTTTTCTCAATAGGGGTTCTCCGCCCGTCAACCTTATTTTGGTTACCCCATTTTTTACAAAAAGGGTAGCAATATCTATGACCTCGGCAGTGGTCATAAGTTGATTTTTGGGAGATAAAATAACACCGCTTTCTGGCATGCAATACGTGCATCTTAGATTACATTTTTCAGTAAGAGATATACGGAGATAGTTGTGCTTTCGCCCAAAACTATCCTTTAATATTTCTGATTGTTTTTCCATTAATGGCGTTCTCCTTTTAATACTTTGAAACTATGAAAAAGTGCAGGGAATACTGCGTCTAAACTCTCTGCTACACCTGTACTAGATCCCGGCAGTGCCAGTACTAAACAGTCTCCAATAGTGCCCACTACACTACGAGATAGCATAGCATAAGGCATTCTTTCTTGTCCATATCGTCTGATGGTCTCCTCTGCTCCAGCTATGCGTTTGTCTAACAAAGGGATAACGGATTCTGGAGTGATATCCCGCTTAGATAGGCCAGTTCCTCCAGTTAGGATTACTACATTATTTTCTTTAGCGAGTAGGGTAACTACGTTTTGTATCTGCTCCGCATCATCAGCTATAATCTGAATGTCAGAAGTTTGAAGACCGTATGTTTGCATGCGTTCTTGTATCACTGCTCCAGATTTATCTTCTCCTATTCCTTGAGATAATGTGTCTGAGCATACGACTATGCCAGCCTTTAATCCAGATACATCTGCTATGGGATATGAGCTTTTTCCGCCTTTCTTTTCTAACAATTTGATAGCGTGTATTTCTATGCCTTTGTCTATCGGTTTTAGCATATCATACATATTTAGGGCTACTATGCTGGCTCCGTGCATAGCCTCTACTTCTACACCTGTTTTGTAGATGGTTTTTACTGTTACTTGTATTATAATATCTAAACCCTCTATAGTATACTCTATACCCGTATATTCTATAGGCATAGGATGGCAGTCTGGCAGTAGTTCTGGTGTTTTCTTCACACCTAGCAAGCCTGCTGCTTTGCTCATAGCAAAAACATCTCCCTTGGGAACAGTTTTATCATGAATAGCCTGTATAGTTTCCTGCTTACTTACCTTTACTATGGCTTGTGCCGTGGCTATACGTAGCGTGTTTGATTTATGTGTTATGTCTACCATTACTTTATTGTTGAGGTGCTAAACTGTTAGTTGTTTAATTGTTTTAGCCACCTGATTGAAAATTTCGAAGTGCATTGAGCATATTACTAATTTTTTCCGCTCTTAGCCTAAGATCTTGGTAATCTTTATCTTTAATATATCCTAAATCATTTGATAGTATTAGTTGATTTATCACCTCCATTAATGAAGAGTATGCTATCGTCGTAAACTTTGCTTGATCTTTATTGGTTTTTCTAGAGGTGCCTTCGGCAATGTTAGAAGCAATAGAAACAGATGCTCGTCTCAGTTGATTTACTAATCCAAATTGCTCTTCCTTTGGAAATGCTTTTGTCAAGGTATATACTTCCTTCACAAAAACACGTGTCTCTTGCCATACATTTAATTTTTCAAAAGAGTAACTATGCATTATTTTAATAAACTTATAATTTTAAACAAATAAACGGTCTAACAACAAACAACTCAACATTCTTCACTTATTCTTCTTCCATTGATACGCTCCCATTTCAAACAACTCTTTCCCAAATATGGGGACATCTTCTTTTACTTTATTTACGATGTATTCCGTAGCCTCATATACCTGTGGTCTGTGTGCTGCAGATACGAATACAAAGAAGCATATTTCTCCTAGATTCACTATTCCTAAACTGTGGTAAATATGCATACACGTCAGGTCGAATTTTTGGAAGGCATCTTCACGTATGTCGTGCAGTTTTTTCTCGGCCATTTCTTCATAGCACGAAAACTCAATGGCACTTACCGTCTTACCCGCTACTTCATCTTTACGTATTTGCCCAAGGAATATATTGTGAGCTCCTATTTCAGTTTTAGTTTGGTGCTTGGATATCGCATTAGCTATGAATGCTGATGTGATTTCTCCTTGTATGAATACGGTCTTTTTCCTTGCCATTTATTCTATAGTTTCAAAGGTTATTTCATTTATTTCGATGGCGTTTTCTGTCAAGCAAAACAACTTAGCATAGCCCTTTCCTTGTAAAATACGATATGCTGTTTTGCTCCTTTTCCCGCTTTGGCAAAATAGATAGATCGGGTTATTAGTAGGTACTAGTTCCAGACTTTTTTCTAATGCAGAAAGAGGTATTTGCACATAGTTTTCTAACGCTATTTTAGGTTGTTCATCTAGCTCTCGTACATCTAAAAAGTAGCCACCTTTTTCTGTGTTTGCAAATGCTATTTGCTCTATTCTTTGATATTCCTTTTCAAAAAATACTCGAGTAATATGGTCTTGATTTTTTCTTTCAAAGGAAAAGTGATTTTGCTCATTGCTCAAAGTGTCTACGAGCAAAAGGCTGTTAATTTGGGACTTGCCTATATTTAGTAAATATTTAAAAACCTCATTACCCTCATATAATCCTGCCATAGCTACAGTGCTTGGCATTACTCCAGCTTCTTCGCAGCTTTGAGTGGTTTTGGGTGCAGTTGGGTATAAGCATCTATATGTTCCAGAATTATTCGCATTGAAAAGGGCCACTTGAAACTGAAAACGGTAGACAGATGCATGAACGAACGGTTTGCCCGTCACTATACACGCATCATTGATCAAATATCTAATGTCTATAGCATCAGTAGCGTCCAGTATAATATCATACTGGGCAAAAAGCGTCAGGGCATTTTCTCCCGTTAGGAATTCACTATAAGGAGTAAGCATTGCTTCAGGGAATTGCTTTGCTAGTTTTTCGCAAGCTACTGCAGCCTTTAGTTCGCCTATATCTGATTCAGAAAATAATACTTGTCGGTGTAGGTTGCTGAGCGAAACACGATCTCCGTCTATCACTCCTATACTACCTATACCTGCAGAAGCCAAATAGGGTAGCACCGCATTTCCTAGTCCACCAGCACCCACTACTAGCACACGACTATGCCCCAACTTCTGTTGTCCAGAGTGTCCTACCTGTGGCAAGGCTATTTGTCGTATGTATTTTTCGTGGCTCATAGATTATCCTCCGGCAAATGGAGATAGCACAGCTATCTCATCGGTTTCGTTTAGTTGAGTGTCTTTTTCTTTTGATACTATTTGGTGATTTACAGCGATATGAATATCGTCTGAAAGTAGCTTATACGTAGACTGCAAGTATGATAACAACTCGGCTACGGAAGTATTTTTCAATACTACATCATCGGCAGTTTTACCTGTAATATCTGCTATCTCTCCAAAATAATGTACCTTCATATTTATATCAAAAATAGTTTTACTGTGGCTATAATAAGAACTCCTGCCAATACATATTTTAAGGTCTTCATATTAAACTTCTGACTTCCGTATAACGCACCTAAACTTCCTCCTATACTAGCGACAGGAATTAAATACCATGCCTCTATGGGAATGTCTCCCCCTTTTACGGTGAAACCGATAATGCCTGATATAGAATTTACAAAAATAAATAAGGCAGATACCGCAGCAGCCTGCTTCATATTACCCCAACCTAATAAGATAATTATAGGACTAAGTATGATACCACCACCTATGCCTATCATACCAGAAAAAAGCCCAATAGCCGAACCTATAAACAAAGAGCCTACGAGATTGGAAGGTTTTACTTCCTTCTTTTCAGTACCCAGAAAATTGAGCATTCGTAGAATAGCAAAAGCCAAAAACACGCCTAAAATTTGTTTGTATAACGTGGCATCTATGGAGATATATCCGCCTATGAAAGCCATAGGAATAGAGGTGATGGCAAAGGGATAAAAGAGCTTCCACTTGAAATGGTTGTTCTTATGGAAAAACCAAAACGAGATGCCCGACACAAAAATATTGAGTAACAATGCCGTAGGTTTCATAGTGGCTGCGGGAAACGAGAACAAGGCCATAAGTGCCAAATATCCACTAGCCCCACCATGGCCCACACTCGCATATAGAAAGGCTACTACCAGCAATATAGCTCCAAAAGTCAATACTATTTCAGGTGCTAACAGGTCCATAGTCTATAAGGCTATATAGGTTAGCTCTTCTCCTTTTTTGATAATTTCTTTGTCCTCTGGCACTACCAAGAGGGCATTACTCACCGCAAAGGATTTTAGCATAGAGGAGGCCTGACCAGTGAGCAAAGTTGCTTGTGATTCCTCCACATTTCCTTTCAAGAATAAGGTCTTACCTGTAGGGTTTTTTATGTCTGCACTAGCTATAGCTTTAAGTCTCGGCAGATGGTGATTTGCAAAACCCATTTGAGCTTTTACAAAGGGTAAAACATACAGATAAAAACAGCTCAAACTAGAAGCAGGATTACCCGGCAAGGCATACACCTTTGTATCCTCTTTTTGCCCAAACCACAAGGGCTTACCTGGCCGTTGGTTTACTTTATAAAAGATCTCAGCTACCTCGTTATTTTCTAAAGCTTGCTTTACGAAATCATAGTCTCCTACCGAAATGCCTCCAGAGATTAAAACGAGGTCCGATTTCTTAAGGCATTTTTCTACGGCTTTAGTAGTTGACTTTAGATCATCCTCTACGCTGTATATTTTTACTTTTTTAACTCCTATGCGGTTCAGTGCTAGTTTTAGTGAGATGGAATTACTCTCGTACACTTGACCTTCTTTTAGTTTATTGCCGAGCTGCTGCAGCTCATTCCCAGTGACTAGTATACTTACTTTAGGAGCTTTGTACACAGTTACTTTGCCTATCCCTAGTCCTGCCAAAAAAGCGATGGATGCTTCGTTTAGTAGTGTCCCTTTTTCTAGGGCTACGTCACCAGTGGCTATTTGCTCTCCGAGTGGTCGTACGTTGGCATTTTTATTCGGCATTTTGTCTACAGTGATGTAGTCTCCTTCTCTAGTCACGTGCTCTTGCATCACTACTGTGTCTGCCGCATCTGGCACTCTAGCTCCTGTGAATATACGCACAGCTTCACCTGCTTTTAGAGGTGTGTTTTCTGCATTGCCAGCTTGCACTTCGCCTATCACTTTGTAGGCCTCGCTACCTCCGTGTAGTATCGCATATCCATCCATAGACGACTGGCGAAAAGGAGGCATAAAGATAGGTGACAGCACATCTGCCGCTAGCACCATTCCCATTGTTTTCTGTACGCGTTTGGTTGCTGTTTTATTAGTAAAACAGTGTTTGTCTATTTGTTCTAGGGCTTGTGAAACTGAAATCATATACGTTTTATCCTTCTATGCAAAAGTGCCAAAGTTATCGTAAAAATAGAAGCATCAAAGTAACCAATGTTGCGTTAGAATTTTGGGTGGCTAGGAAACGGGTATGCTAGCAGTAAGTTTATTCACTAAGCAGCAAATTCATCAACGTGCTTTATGATATTTTTAGGGGAATATAGTTAGGCTACAGCCATTTGCTCTTCAGAGATACTATTTGGGCTGAAGCCCAAATAAAGGGGAAATTTTAACCGCTCTGAGGTCTCCTG
>Ga0209119_1001696_pt1 | contig 21283 bp, 24 predicted proteins | sample COG_03_FD_184747 | JGI IMG/M metagenome (GOLD analysis project Ga0209119, IMG submission 184747) | Pelagic Microbial community sample from North Sea - COGITO 998_met_03 (SPAdes) (version 2) | ecosystem: Environmental > Aquatic > Marine > Neritic zone/Coastal water | place: Helgoland, sampling... | reverse complement strand
GCTAACACGGTATATAAAAAATAGCAGTTAAGTGCAAATTATAAAGTTTGTGCTTTTCTGCTGTCTTTATTGCTAAATTGAAAGTGATAGCATTTTCAATCTGCTACTTTTCATATACAAGACCGTTGGCAACTATTAAGAACCAAGACTCAAATTGAAGATTAGTTTGCTAAATTAACTTTTTGGTGTATATTAGCACCAAAATAAACTACTATGGCAAGGCAAAGTATTTCTTTCACTCAACCAAATGATGAGTGGTTAAAAAATCAAGTGGACAAAAAAGAATATTCTACTAAAAGCGAATTGGTGAACGATTTAATTAGACAAGCAAGAAAACAGCAAAGGAAAATTGATTGGATAAGTGCTAAATTGGAGAAAGCTGAAAATAGCGGATTTACGAATTTGAGTAAAGAACAAATATTAGCGGAATCGAAATCCGTGATTTAATGGCAAATTATAAACTAAGTAACTTAGCCAAAGAAGACTTAATAAGAATTCACAGATATGGAGTTGGCAAATTTGGAATGACTCAAGCTGATAAATATTTTAATTCATTCTTTGAATACTTTGATATTATAGCAAAAAGTTCATTTTCATTTGAATCAGTCGATTATATAAAGACTGATTATAGACGGTGTGTTTGTGGTTCTGATACTATTTATTACAAAATAGGTAATAATAACATTGTTGAAATTATGGCAATAATTGGAAAACAAGATTTAAAGAATATTTTATAACGTGGAAAAATTACAGTTGCCAACTAAGAACTGAGCTAAAAAACAACTCTTTTCTTGATGAATTTTACAATTAAGCTTTTTATATTCATTATTTTAAGATTTATATATTAAAAATCGATGCGTTTTTTTGATATTTAAAAAATTAGTGTAAATTAGAGTATTGATGATGACCCCAAAGTCTAAATCTTTGTAAGCAGTTTAACCGAAGCGTAAGATATTATTTTACTGAATACCATATTGGAAAGGTTCCGATGTCCGTCTATTTTAGACCACATTAGGACCAAGCTATTTATAGTAATAACGAATTTACGTTTGTAAATAGCTCTAATTAAAGGAAGTCTAAGGACAACTAAAATAAGATTTATATGCCAAATATAATTGATTTACAGTGTTTTAAACATAACAACTTATCAATCAAACATAATGGAAATTTCGGTACTAGTTCCGAAATACAGTAATTATGTACAAGCTAAAAATAAAATAATTGAAATCATGAAAAGAGTAATTGAACTATTTATTGGATTGGCTTTCATTTTAAATTCCTGTGATAAGAATGATAATGAAAAGTCATTTAACTCTACTGTTATTAGTATAGGAGTAGACTGTGGAGATTCTTATTTAATAAAATTTAATGAAGATATTTCGGGACCTCCAGGAAATTCATTTGACAATACCTTTTATGAGATTAATTTACCTGATGAATTTAAAATTGAAGGAAAGAAAATATATGTTGAATTTAGAGAACCAGAAGATGAAGAGTTAATGGTATGCACTACAATGGGGCTTGGTTATGCACAAATATATATAACGAAAGTTGAATAAAAAAGCTAGCACATAACAATAGCTAAAAATCATAGCCTACCTGTGGGATAGCAACGCTTTTTAGCCGAACCGTCAGCAGCAATTAAAACAATAACCTGTGAGATACATTTTACTTTTGATTTTACTGCCATACCTCACTATATCGTGCGGACAAACAAAGAATGAAAAATCAAACAATGAGCCTGATAAAAGAGTTTCAGCAGGTTTAACGAATCAAACTGATTTGTTTGAATTCACGATACCTGACACTATTTCTCTTGGTAAGCATATTGGACGAATAACTAAATATAAGCGGATTAAAAAAACGAATATAGACTATTTATTATCTGTTATTGTTCGTAATCAGTATGAGAACTCAAAAATAAAAATGGACACTTTCAGCAATGGAACTTTAAACCCATTTTTTGGAATAAACGGATTTAAAACTGGAACTCAAGAAATTGAATTTATAATTGAAGAAAAAATTATTGAACCTTACGAAAAAGACAAAGACTCTTTTTTAGGAATAACAAAACTATGTCACCAATATACCGCTCGAATAACAGTAGTTAACGGAGATTACATGTCTGAAACAGAAAAAAAAATATTAACTGAAATGAAAAATAAGTAAAAAAACTGCTCACAACCCCGAAACGCAAAGTCTATGACTTCGGCTAGCTAAAAAAAATGTAAAATGAACTATAAACATAAAAGTAATGAGACTATATATGCTCAAAGTCGGGAAATCAAAGATTCGACGAAGTCAAACTGTGCGCAGCGGCGGGTAGAAAAATTTTAATATGGCAAAAGTTGAATACATTATAAATATTTTATATAGGGGCTTATATGATTATGTGCCGAACAGAAAGAAAAAGGACTATAGAAATGAATTCAACAATCGAAAAAGTTATACCTCAAAATTTGCTTTAGATTTTTTTCCGAGATTTATTGATTTTGAAAAATGGTCGAAAAATCCAAAATATGAATATGATATCATCCTTATTAATTATTGGTTAATTGAAGTTCCTATTATTGGTCTAAAAAGTTCTCAACTATTCGCAAGTTACAAAAGAGGTAATAAGATAATTAATTGGCGTTTAAAGAAAAAAGATGGCGCAAAAATGAAACTAACTTTAAATAAAAAAAAGGACAAGGCATTAATTAAAAAATTAGAATAATATATCCTTACGAATCCACCCCGCGCTACGCAAAGTCTCACGACTTTGAGTTTTGTTTCCCCCGCTACCGCCACGCTTTAGCGTGGTGGCGTCAAAGATTGGTAGGTCATGGGAGTGCTGAAAATAAAAGATGTTTTAGCTAGTTTACGGCCACTAAGTACAACTTAGCGGTAGCGAGGGATGGCTACAATGATTATTGGAAAATAAATTGGTTTATCCAAATCAATTTTTGAAAGTTTCAATTTTTGATAGATATGGGAAACTGATTAAAACATTGAGTTCGCCTGACGATTTTTGGGACGGAAAATATAATTCAAATGATTTAGCTTCTTCAGATTATTGGTGTCAGTTAAAATACAATGGTTGTAACCAAAACTCAAAAGAATACAAATCACATTTTTCTTTAAAAAGATAAAACATGGGATTAATTAAAGATATTTTATATAAAGCTTCAAACAAAGCGTTTTTATCCACGTTTAGTAATCAAACAATTTTTCCCTATTATCATTTAGTAAGAGATAACCAAGTTGCCTATATAGAAAATTTATATCAATTTAAAAATTGCGATCAGTTTTTAAATGATATAGCTATATTAACTAAGAATTATAAACCTATTGATCCAAAAGAATTATTTAAAAATAAACTCCTTAAAAATAACTTTATAATATCTTTTGATGATGGTTTACATGAAGTATATTCAGTGATCTATCCAATCTTAAAAAAACATAATATAAAAGCTATTTTTTTTATTAATCCGAGTTTTATTGATAACAACGAAGGTTTATATAAACATTATATTAGTATTATTATATCTCATCTCAAAAGCAATAATTTTAAACAAGAAGTCTTAGAGAAAATTAGTCAAAAATTGTCTTTTACTTATGATTCGGTTGATGAATTCAAACAAAAATTTATTACTATCAAGTTTTCTGAAAGAGAAAAAGTAAATGAAATTTTAGAACTTTTAGATATTAATATTAAAAAATATTTAGAAAAACACAAACCTTATATTTCAAAAGAACAAATTCAAGAAATGATTAATGATGGTTTTTATTTTGGTGGACATACAATGACGCATCCACCTTTAAATCAATTAAGCCATAAGGAACAAAAAAAAGAAATAATAGATTCAATAAATTGGCTTAAAAATAATTTCAATATTAATTATTCCTTTTTTTCTTTTCCTTTTTCTGATAAATCTATCTCAAAAAAATTAATGCTTGAATTATTTGAATATGATAATAATATAAGATTATTTGGTAATTCAAGTTTTAAAAAAGATATTGATTCTAGAATCATTCAAAGATTTTCACTAGAAAATCCAAATAAACAAATAGAAAAACAGATTGTTACAGAACACTTTCATAAATTTTTCAATAAGATAATTGGAAAATATAATATTAGAAGGAAATGATTGAAATCAAAAAAATTTATAAAAAAGATATTCCAGAACTGCTATCTAACAAAGAATTTTGGAATTATTCTTTTCTAAGTATTAGTAAACATCGTCTATATGCTCATTATAAAAACCCAAATCTTGAAAATAATGACATCGTATTATTACTGTCCTATATGAATAATGAATTAGTAGGATATATGGGAGTATTAATCGATAAAATAAATATTGATAACAATATCAAAAAAATTGGTTGGCTATCGACTTGGTGGGTACATCCGAAAACTAAAGGGCTAGGAGTTGGTAGAGAAATATTGAATACAATGTATGCAGAAAATAATGGTCAAATTGGTATTTCGCAATTTACACCAAGTGCTAAAAGAGTTTATGATAAATCGGGATATTTCACAACTTTAAAGGAAAATAATGGCATTAAAGCAGTTTTAAGAAGTAACGTTACTTTCGTATTACCAACATTATTTCCTAAAACTAAAAAATTAGAATCATTCTTCAATAAAGTAGACCACTTTTTAAACTTTTTTATAAATATAAAGTTGTCAATTCAAAAAATAACTCTCTCAAAAAAAATGAAAGTCATAAGTCTTGAATATCTTAATATTATTGACAGCGAAAGTTTAGATATTATAAATCAATTCAATAAAAAAGATATATCTCTTAAAGACAAGCAGTTTTTTGAATGGCTTAAAGCCTATAACTGGGTTCAAAAGTCTCCTTTATTAAACTTTACAAATAAGAATAAATACGCATTTTCAATTTATGATAATGAATTCGAATTTTCATTTATTAAAATAAAAGTAAAAGATAAATGTATTGGATTCATTGTTTTACAAAAAAGAAATTATGTTTCAAAAGTTCTTTTTACATATTTTGACATTACAAATACAGCACATATATCCAATGTTATTAAATTGCAAGCAATTACTCAAAACACAAGGGAAATTATTTGCTATGATGAAGCAATTTGTAATAATTTAAAAAACTCAAAATTATTTTTATATAAAACTAAAAAGGTAAAACAATCTATAATTTCAAAAGTTTACAATAAAACAGACTATAATACTATAAGAATGAATTTTGGTGATGGCGATTGTTCTTTTGCCTAAAATAAAGGCTTACACGAGGACCTTCATGGTTGTTGATTATTTACTATATTAGTTGTTTAACCTTGCAACTAACAACTGCGTATTCCCCGCTACCGCCACGCTTTAGCGTGGTGGCGTCAAAGATTGGTAGGTCATGGGAGTGCTGAAAATAAAAGATGTTTTAGCTAGTTTACGGCCACTAAGTACAACTTAGCGGTAGCGAGGGAAGCCAAAAACCCGCTGGGTATTCTATGGCTTAGACAAATACCAAACGAAAGGATTCATGCGGGAGCGGGGAAAACCTATCTGCGGTATTTTACTAAACATACCACTAATTACAATTAATTAAAGATCTTTGTGTAGATGAAAAGTAACGAACAATTTTCTACTGAAATGTTTAACAAAGAGCATTGTATAAGAATTGAGGAAGCGTATAGTAAAAAGGTACTTCCTTTTCTTTTAAAAAATATAAAAGCATAAAAAAGCATCAGCAAGTCAAGTTAATTCATAAATTAACACCCATTCAATACCTAGATTTTAGCAAACTAGCTTTACTTTTGATGAAAAAGTGCTATCTTAAAATAGAAAAACATTACATTAACATTTTAAAAAACATTAAATATGAAAATTCTATTAGATATAAAAGACAATAAGGTTTCATTTGTAATGGAACTGCTTAATAGCTTTAGTTTTGTAAAGGTATTCTATGATTAAAACCCCCAGCTGCGCAAAGTCTCCTGACTTTGAGGAACACAAAAAAAAGAGTAAACAAAATATCAATAACAAAATACAATCAGTATTAAAAGATGAATTTAAATGAGAATAGAGGTGAAAATTATATGGCTCAAAGTCGGAAAATCGAAGATTCGACGAAGTCAAAATTTGCGCAACGGACTTTCTACCTTGCCTGCGGTAGGCAGGTTCAGTTATGATTTATGAACTCATAGAACCTAAAAATAAGATGCCTTAGTTGTTTTCTAAATGTTCTTCAATATCCGCAATATGATATTGCAACGCCTGAGCAGAGATCTGTATTTCCTTGATCAATAATGCCAAAGAAATGATTAATAAAATTAAAGCGAGTCCAAAAACCCAAACGGCCATGTTATGTTGATGAATATAGATTAAAAACATGGTCAACACGCAAAACAATAAACTTGAAATTCCAAAAATCTGCATCCATCTGGTTAAGTTTAGACGTAGTTTTAAATTCTTAATCTGTCTTATTAAAGATTCTTCTTTGCGTTCTAAATAAATATCGTGCAAATTTCTAATTACTGCAGCATAGGCTAAAAAACGGTTGGTATACGCCAACATAATCAGAGAGATTGCAGAAAATAAAAGTGCAGGTGTTGTCAATGTTAATTCTTCCATATAAATGCCAAAATTAAGTAATAATTATCATCAAAAAAAATAGTTTATGAAAATCTCCCATCAATTTTCCGCTAGTGTGGTAGCAGCAGTGTCTACTTTAATTTACGCTGAAAATAGTTTATAAGAAAACTAGTTTTACATCCTAAAATTTCAGATTTATCAACAGCTTGATATCAGCATGGATTTGAAGTGAAAAAATTGTAAATTTGTATTCAAACCAGAATGTTATGACGTTTAGAATAGAAAAAGATACTATGGGAGATGTGAAAGTTCCCGCAGATAAATTATGGGGCGCCCAAACCGAACGCTCTCGAAACAATTTTAAAATTGGAAATGTGGCTTCCATGCCCATCTCAATTATTTATGGTTTTGCGTATCTAAAAAAAGCAGCTGCTTATACCAATTGTGAACTTGGTACCTTATCATCTGAAAAACGAGATTTGATCGCCCAAGTTTGTGAAGAAATTTTAGACGGCAAACACGATGATCAATTTCCATTGGTCATTTGGCAAACTGGTTCAGGTACACAAAGTAATATGAACGTCAATGAAGTGATTGCTAACCGTGCGCAACAGCTTGCAGGAAAAACGGTTGGTGAAGGCGAAAAAGTCATTCAACCGAACGATGACGTTAATAAGTCTCAATCTTCAAACGACACCTTTCCTACTGGGATGCATATTGCAGCTTATAAAAAAGTAGTTGAAACGACCATTCCAGGGATTCAACAACTACGCGATACACTTCAAGCAAAAGCAGAGAAATTTAAATCTGTGGTGAAAATTGGACGGACGCACCTCATGGATGCCACGCCTCTAACATTAGGACAGGAATTTTCGGGTTATATTTCACAATTAGACCACGGGCTGAAAGCGCTTAAAAATACACTTGAACATTTAAGCGAAGTGGCTTTGGGAGGCACAGCGGTTGGAACAGGATTAAACACACCAGAAGGCTACTCAGAATTAGTAGCCGATTATATAGCAAAATTCACAGGGTTACCATTCATTACTGCCCCCAACAAATTTGAAGCTTTAGCGGCACATGATGCGATTGTAGAAAGTCACGGTGCTTTAAAACAACTTGCCGTTTCCTTAAATAAAATTGCGAATGATATTCGCATGATGGCTTCTGGCCCACGCTCTGGTATCGGTGAAATCACCATTCCAGCAAATGAGCCCGGCAGTTCAATCATGCCCGGCAAAGTAAATCCAACACAATGTGAAGCACTCACTATGGTTTGTGCACAAGTGATCGGAAATGACGTTGCTATTTCTGTGGGCGGTACACAAGGCCATTATGAGCTCAATGTGTTTAAACCAATGATGGCAGCTAACTTTTTGCAATCTGCTCAACTACTAGGCGATGCGGCAGTTAGTTTTGACGAACATTGTGCTTCAGGTATTGAACCCAATCATGATGTGATTGAAAAATTATTAAATAATTCATTGATGCTAATTACGGCATTAAATACCAAAATTGGGTATTATAAAGCAGCTGAAATTGCTAACACCGCCCATCAAAATGGAACGACTCTCAAAGAAGAAGCTGTTAACTTAGGCTACGTCACTGCAGAAAATTATGATGCTTGGGTGAAACCAGAAAACATGGTTGGAAGCTTAAAATAAATTTATGAATATCCTTTTTACCCATATTAGAGAATTGCTTCAAACACGTCCACAATCGGATGTGAAAGTGATGGGTACAGCGATGGCTGATTTGCCGCACATCAAAAATGCGTTTTTAAGAATTCAAGGAGATAAAATTTTAGATTTTGGACCGATGGCTGATGTTGTAATACATGAAACTGATCAGGTCATTGATGTCACGGGAAAACTAATACTTCCAACGTGGTGCGACAGTCATTCTCATGTGGTCTATGCAGGAGATCGCTCTCAAGAATTTGTGGATCGGTTGAAGGGATTAAGTTATGAAGCTATCGCTGCAAAAGGCGGAGGGATTCTGAACTCTGCACAAACTTTGCACGAGACGAGCGAAGACTCTCTTTATGCACAGTCTATGGAGCGTGTAATGGCGCTCATTCAACTTGGTACTGGCGCACTAGAAATAAAATCAGGGTATGGACTGAGTACCGAAGCAGAACTTAAAATGCTTCGTGTCATTAAAAAAATTAAAGAAACAGCGCCACTAAAAATAAAAGCAACTTTTTTGGGTGCGCACGCTGTACCGAAACTATATAAAACCAATAAAAAAGCATACATTGATTTAATTATTAATCAGATGCTTCCAGAAATACACCGTCAAAAATTAGCGGACTTTGTGGACGTATTTTGCGAAAAAAACTATTTCTCCTTAGAAGATATGGAACAAATTCTAGAAGCTGCAGCACAATATAACCTCGTTCCAAAAATTCATGTAAATCAATTTAATGCGTTTGGCGGCGTTGGTTTAGGCGTTAAGCACAAGGCTCTTAGTGTAGATCATTTAGAAGTTCTTGAAAAAGAAGATATAGAAGCTCTAAAAAATTCTGATACGATGCCTGTTGCTTTGCCTGGTTGTTCATTTTTCTTAGGAATCCCCTACACCCCAGCGCGTACATTGATTGATGCTGGCATATCTTTGGCATTAGCATCTGATTTTAACCCCGGATCTGCGCCTAGTGGAAACATGAACTTTGTAGTGAGTTTAGCTTGTATCAAAATGAATATGACGCCAGAAGAAGCCATCAATGCGGCAACCCTAAATGGGGCCTATGCCCTAGATATTTCAGACACTCACGGAAGTATTACTGTCGGAAAAAAAGCAAATCTTATCATTACAAAAGATATGACGTCCTTTCGTCAAATTCCGTATCATTTTGGAAACAACCCCATTCACAAAGTCATGATTAACGGAGAGTTTGTAGACTAATTTGTGCTTACTTTAAAGTGAATGTAGTGTTGGAAATCAATACATCCTGATCAAATACATTGACTGTATATAGGCCTTTCTCAAATACTTCTTCTTCATTGGTTACAAAATCACACACATCTAAAAATTCATTTTCGTAAGAGAACGCACTAACATAACTGTATTTCAAAATGTTGTCATCAAACAGAACAGGGGTGTTTGATCCAATCACCGTAAGATTAGGGTTGATCACTTGAACATAGTATTTTTTATCTCCAGCTTCAGATAAGAGGTTTGAAGGAACGGTATAACATATTCTTAAATTATCAACTCTTTTAGCGCGCGTAGTTGGTACTAATTTTCCAGATTTACGCTGAATAACCCCAAAACCTTTAAGGCGTTGTACCGTTAGTTTTTTCGCGGCATCCACAGTCTCAGACAAGCTAAGGTTTTGTTTCGTTAGAAGACTGTTAGAAGTTAATTGAGAATTTAATTGGACTTGCGTACTATCTAAAGAGGTCTCTAGTAATGCATTTTGAAATTTCAAAGTTGCATTTTCGGTTAATAAAACTTCCATTTCAGACTCTAACTCAACATATTTTTTCTTGTATTTGAGTAAGGCTGAAACACTTGATTTTGATGTTTTTAGCTCTGCTACAAGGGCTTCTAAACGGGCTTGTGCTTCAATCAGTTTTGCGTTCACAACTTCATTGTCAGCATTTGCTTCATTATACAAGGCAGCCATAGTGTCTAAATTTCTAAGGACTTCTATTTTTTCATTTTCAAGAATCAGCTCAGTAGCCTGATTTTCTTGTTGCATTTGATAGCCATAAAACAATGTACCCAGAAGTACTAATGCTAAAATAATAATTGTAATTTTTGAACCTTTATTGGAAGACGTCGTATTCATAGGATAGTGTAAGGAGGATTAAAATAAATGGTACTTAAAAATATTAAAAATTAATGTAATTTTAAACTCCAGCAAATGTATTATAAAAAATGGACAATCTTCAAATTATTTCTTCTGAAACGATAGAAAAATTAACAACCAAAAGAGTTGGAGAAACTAAATATTTCGAGCAGGTTAATTACGTGTCTCATCAGAGTGACATAACATCAATGTTGGCAAATTCCAAAATCAAATTTGTGATTTTTGGAATCAAAGAAGACATTGGTATTTTAGCTAACAATGGTCGACCTGGGGCTAAAGACACTTGGGAAGTTGCTCTTAAATCTCTCTTGAACTTACAAAGTAATCAATTTTCAAATCCATCAAACACATTACTTCTCGGACATTTGGATTTTTCAGAGTTGTATGACCGTTTATCTACTCTCAAATCAGATGAATTACTCCAAGCGTATCGTGACTGTGTAAAAATTATTGATAACAGAGTTAGTGAATTAATTTATAGGATCGTTAAGGCGGGGAAAACCCCTATTCTAATTGGAGGTGGTCATAATAATGCATACGGTGCTATAAAAGGGTGCGCTCACGCTTTAGGCACTAAGATAAATAGTATAAATTTTGATGCACATACAGATTTAAGAACTCTGGAAGGGCGTCATAGCGGCAATGGATTTAGATATGCTATTGAAGACAATTTTTTGGATCGTTATTTTATTTTTGGTTTGCATGAGAATTATACGCCTAATGAAATTCTATCTTATATTGAAGCTTCAAAATCTAAAATAAAATTCAACACTTTTGAGGATATTATAGTGCGCGAAAAAGTGAGTTTTGAAACGTCAACTAAAGACGCTATGACTTTTATTTCAAATTCAAAATTTGGTATTGAAATTGATTGTGATGCTATACAAAACATCCCAAGCAGCGCTCAGACACCCAGTGGTTTTTCTGTCAATCAAACACGACACTTTGTACACTATTTTGGAAGCCATCAAAATGCAGTCTACTTACATATTTGTGAAGCAGCCACAGAAAATAAAAACACACACTCCAATGAACAAACAGGAAAGCTGCTCTCCTATTTAATTACCGATTTTATGAATGCTCGAAAAGATGTGTAACTTAATCTCCTTTTTTAAAGCCATAGAATAACTGACCAAAAAAACCAGACGGCATATGTTGATCATCGCTGTAACCTAACACAAGGTTTTTATCAGGTGTAGGTACATAATTGGTTTTAAACATATAATCCCACAAACTTAAACTTATTGCAAAATTAACGCCTGTTTTAAACCCTTTAGGAATTTCTTGAGCGTGGTGATACAAATGCATGACCGGATTGTTTAATAGATACTTTAGAGGGCCATAATCTAACTTGACATTCGCATGATTAAGATGGCCAATTGAAATCGCTATAAAATGAACAATAAATGCTTGGTCAGGTTCAAAACCTCCTAACAACATTAAAGCAATTACTTTAAATGGTTTGTATAAAATATTTTCCATCCAATGGTAACGTAAATGTGCGGCAAACCCCATCTCTTTAACAGAGTGATGTACTTTATGAAATTTCCATAAAAATGGAAAACGGTGTAAAATTATGTGGGTCAACCATTGTACAAAATCAAGAACTACAAAGAATATTAATAATTGAATTAGGGGTGAAAAGTTTGACAAATCTATAACAGCTATGGTGTTTGGAGAAATCTGAAATTCCTCGGTCACTAGCTTAGTAATCATTTTATAGACTCCACTTATTAGTATACTAAAAACGAAAAAATTGAAAAACATATAAAACCCATCCAGAAAAAAATCTTTTCTAAAAATAGATTGTTGTTTCCGCCATGGAAACACCATTTCAATAGCCCACACAATTAAAGAAATCACGATCAGAACCCAGAAATAATTACGGGTCCAAGGCACATCAAAACAAATTGATTTCCAAGTCCATTGAACAGTGCCTAAAAAAGCGTTGAAAAATAATTCTAAATAGTCCATTTAATATGCTAAAAGCAGTTTTAATTCTTGCTCAAAAGTTCGCTTTGCAAGATACTGTTGTTCTAGCGCACTTGCAAACGGAATCGGAGTTTCTATACTTGCCACTCTTTTAACAGGCGCATCTAAAAACTCGAAGGCTTTTTCCATTAATTGCGATGAAATATCAGAAGCTATACTTCCAAACAATGAATCTTCTTGCAAAATAATGGCTTTATTTGTTTTTTTAACGGAGGCTAATATGGTCTTAAAATCTAAAGGCTGTAAGCTTCTTAAATCAATTAAATCTGCAGAAATATCTGGGTTTTGATCTAAGGTTTCAAGTGCCCAATGTACCGCTGCTCCATAAGAAATAATTGTCACATCCGACCCTTTTTTGAGTAGGGAAGCTACACCAAAGGGTAACGTGAAATAATCTGTCGGCACGTCTTGTCTTATGCTTCTGTACAAGGCTTTGTGCTCAAAAAACAAGACTGGATTTGGGTCATTTATTGCGGTTGCCAATAAGCCTTTTGCATCGTACGGAAAAGCAGGATACACCACCTTGAGTCCCGGTGTTTTGGTAAACCAAGCTTCGTTTGTTTGGGAGTGAAAAGGACCAGCAGCGACACCTGCTCCACAAGGCATACGCACAACAATATCGGCTGCTTGTCCCCATCGATAATGGGATTTTGCTAAATAATTTACCACCGGATTGAAGCCTGAAGTGACAAAGTCAGCAAATTGCATTTCAACAACTGATTTAATGCCCGCTATTGACAAACCCATCGCTGTTTCTACAATGGCAGATTCACAAATAGGAGTGTTTCGAACACGCTCTTTTCCAAACTGTTCTACAAAATTTTCTGTGATTTTGAAAACACCGCCATATTCTGCGATGTCTTGTCCCATAATCACCAACTCTGGATGCACTTCCATGGACTGGCGTAAACCGTCAGAAATCGCATCAATAAGTCGCTTTTCTTCTCGATCAGAGGAAGGAATTATATCTATATATTCAAACGATTTATAGACATCAGCTAGCTCTGTTTTTAAATCTGGAATAATCGCAGGTTCTTCTGAAGCAATTTTCAACCCCTGTTGTATCTCATTTTTAAAAGCCGTTTTAAAATCGATAATTTCAGTTTCTGTAATAATATTCTCTTGAAGAAGGTGATTTTCAAAATTTGAAATTGGGTCTTTATCTGTCCATAAATCTAAAGCTTCTTGAGGCACATATTTAGTCCCGCTGGCTTCTTCATGACCGCGCATTCTGAAGGTTTTAAATTCTATCAAAACTGGACGCGGATTTATGCGAACACTTTTGGCAATGGCATCTACTTTTGAAAAAACTTCCGTTACATTATTTCCCTCAATCACATGTGATTCCATCCCATAACCAACGCCACGATCTGCAATTGATTCACAATTATATTGTTCATTTGTGGGCGTAGAAAGACCATAGCCATTGTTTTCAATGCAAAATAAAACGGGTAAATTCCAAACGGATGCAACATTTAGTGCTTCATGAAAATCCCCTTCGCTCGTCCCTCCATCTCCAGAAAACACGGCCGTAAGTTTGGGTTCTTTTTTTAAAACATGCGACAGTGCTATTCCATCTGCAACCCCAAGTTGAGGCCCTAAATGAGAAATCATTCCAATTATTTTAAAATCTTGTGTTCCAAAATGAAACGAACGATCGCGTCCTTTTGTAAAACCACTAGCTTTGCCTTGCCATTGGGAAAATAAACGGTATAATGGAATGTCTCGTGTTGTGAATACGCCTAAATTTCGATGCATTGGAAGAATATACTCATCGGATTCTAAAGCTAAGGTCACTCCTACAGAAATGGCTTCTTGTCCTATCCCTGAAAACCATTTAGAAATTTTTCCTTGTCGTAGTAATATCAACATTTTTTCCTCAATGAGTCTGGATTTCAACATGTTGAAATACAATGATTTTATAGTCTCTTTACTAATTTCCTTAAAATCGTAGTGAAATATTGGTTTCAAATCTAATGTGTTAGCCCTCCAAAAATAGGAAAATATTAGTTAGAAACGTTTAACTTTAAAAAATTGCTTTAATAAAACTTTTGAATTGCTATCTTTGTTACACACATGATTAAACTTAAACTATGAACAAAATTCCAAGTGTAAATCTTTTAGAGTTTTTATCCAACGACCCAAAGGTAAAACAACAATTTGTTGATAAAATTGGTGAAGCCTACGAAACTATTGGATTCGTAGCACTAAAAGGTCATTTTTTAGATGACGCTTTAGTGGATACCTTATATTCAGAAATAAAAAAGTTTTTTGACTTATCAACTGCCGAAAAACAAAAATATGAAGTCCCAGGCATTGGTGGTCAACGTGGCTATGTATCGTTTGGAAAGGAAAGTGCTAAAGGAAAAAAAGAAGGTGATTTAAAAGAGTATTGGCATTTTGGACAATTTGTTGAAAACAACCCAAAGCTTGAAGCTGAATACCACAAAAATATAGAAGTTCTTGAGCTAGAGAAATTTAATGCAGTCGGAAAACAAACATATAAAATGCTGGAAAAAACAGCAAAATATGTTTTGAGAGCGTTGGCGATTCATTTGGAATTAGATGAGTATTATTTTGATAATTATATTCATAACGGGAACAGCATCTTACGCCCTATTCATTATCCACCAATTACGGAAGAACCAAAAAATGCAGAGCGTGCTGCAGCGCATGGGGACATCAACCTGATTACTTTACTAATGGGTGCGCAAGGGCGTGGCTTACAAGTTCAAAACCTTGAAGGCGACTGGATAGACGCCATTGCTAATCCAGACGAAATTATGATTAATGTAGGCGATATGTTATCGAGGCATACGAACAATAAATTAAAATCAACCATTCATCGTGTGGTCAATCCACCGCGTGAAATGTGGGGTACATCGCGTTATTCTATTCCTTTTTTCATGCACCCAATTAGTGCTATGAATTTAGACGTCTTGGAAAACTGTATTGATGCCCAAAACCCAAAACAGTTTGATGATATCACTGCTGGTGACTATTTGAATCAACGCATTAAAGAATTGGGACTCGCCAAAAAATAATGGATTTAAAAGATCAACTTAAAAACCTATTTCCAGAGCACGAGGAACGTCCTGTCGAAATTTCTGAAAAACCAGAAACAAATATATGGATGCAAGATGCCCCTATTATTTGTAAATACGAAAAACGAAAAGGCAAACCCATCACAATTATTGAAGGCTATACAGGTGCGGACAAAGACTTTAAAATGCTCGCTAAAGATCTCAAGAAGAAATTTAGTGTAGGCGGCAGTTTTAAAAACGACACCATTATCATTCAAGGAGATTATCGAGATAAAATCATGGGGTTTTTAAAAGAATTAGGATTCAATGTCAAACGCGTTGGAGGTTAAAAAAATGAACTAAATGTCAATAAAAAACTCTGAACTCATCCTCAATTCTGATGGAAGTATTTATCATCTTCATTTGAAACCTTCAGACATTGCGGATACTCTTATTTTTGTAGGTGACCAAGAACGCGTAGCTGAAGTTACGAAGCATTTTGACTCTATAGAATTTGAAACCCAAAGTCGCGAATTTAAAACTCAAACAGGCACTTATAAGGGTACACGTCTTTCCGTTATTTCTACAGGAATTGGTCCCGATAATATTGATATCGTTATCAATGAGTTGGATGCCTTAGTAAATATCGACTTTGAAACTCGAGAAATTAAAAAGAATAAAACAAGCTTATCAATTGTTCGCATAGGAACTTCGGGCGCATTACAGCCAGATATTGCTGTTGACAGTTTTGTGCTTAGTAGTTATGGAATGGATATTAATGGGATGTTACAATCCTATAAAATTGATGCCATCAAACATGCGGATATTGAAGCAGCATTTGTGAAGCATACCCAATGGAGTCCACAAAAACCCTATCCTATCATCATTGAAAACTCCAAAGTATTAGAAGCTAAATTAAAAAGTGACCAAACCAGTACTGGGTTAACGGCTACATGTGGCGGGTTTTATGGCCCTCAAGGCCGTGTGTTACGCTTAGAACTACAAGATGATAGCATGAATCACAAAATGGATAGTTTTGACTACAAAGGTTTAAAAGTGACTAATTTTGAGATGGAAACGTCTGCCATATATGGATTGTCTAAATTATTGGGACATGAAGCCTGTTCAATGAATGCTATTCTAGCCAATAGAGCTTTGGGAACTTTTAGTAAAAATCCGCAAGCTACCATCGACAAACTAATATTATATACGCTAAACAAACTTATTTCTTAGATGAAACATCCATAACAAAAAACTTGAAACCTAAGAAAAATAATCAAATGGATGTAACATGTGACCATTAAAAATCAATAACAAAACACACATGAAAAATGTACGCATTGGTGGAGTCCCAGAACACTTCAATTACGCTTGGTACTTAGCACTAAAACAAGGGCGTTTCAAACCACAGAACATTAATGTGCGTTGGAAAGATTATTTTGGTGGCACAGGCCAAATGGCTAATGCACTTCGAAATAATGAGATTGATATTGCGGTCATTCTGACCGAGGGAATCATAAAAGATATTACGGAAGGAAATCCTTGTAAAATTGTACAAGTATTTGTAGAATCGCCTTTAATTTGGGGTATTCATGTGGCACAGAACTCTGATTTTAAACAATTGATTGACCTAAAAGGACAACGTGCTGCTATCAGTCGCTATGGTTCTGGCTCTCATTTGATGGCATATGTACATGCACAAAATTTGGGTTGGAACACGGCTACAGATTTAAACTTTGAAGTTGTAAAGGATTTGGACGGCGCAGTTGCGGCACTTACAAATGAGAAGGCTGATTATTTTATGTGGGAAAAATTTACAACAAAGCCATTAGTTGATCAACAGATATTCCGCCGTTTGGGCGATTGTCCGACTCCGTGGCCTTGCTTTGTGATTGCAGTACGCGATGAATTTATCATTAATGAAAAAGAAACGCTTCAAGCCATTTTAAAAGTCATCAACACCATTACAGCTGGTTTTAAGCAAATTCCTGGAATTGATACTATAATTTCTAAGCGCTATCAACAAAAAAACGAGGATGTAAAAAATTGGTTAGAATTAACGGAATGGTCACAACAAAACATTCAAGCTTCCACTATTGAGGCGGTTCAAAATCAATTAATGAATCTAGATATTATCTCGGAAAAATTACCTTACAATCAATTAGTGGCGACTCTGGATAACTAGCCCCACTGAATAGGAGATTTACTCAATGATTTTAGCACTTCATTTGTTTTACTGAAATGTTTATGCCCAAACCAATACCCACGATTAGCACTCATAGGAGAAGGATGTCCACTTTCTAAAACAGTATGTTTTTTGGTATCAATGAGATTGATTTTGCTTTTAGCAAAACTCCCCCACAATAAGAAAATGACATTCGATTTTTTAGAGGATATGGTTTTAATAACTTGATTGGTAAATTCCTCCCAACCCTGTTTTTGATGGCTCCCAGCTTCTTTAGCACGAACAGTCAAGGTCGCATTTAGAAGTAAAACTCCTTGCTTTGCCCACGAACTTAAATCGCCATTTAAAGGATGTGGAAGATTCATGTCGGCTTCAAGCTCTTTAAAGATATTTCTTAAAGAGGGCGGGTGAGCCATCCCTTTATTAACAGAAAAAGACAATCCGTTGGCTTGGCCTGCACCATGATAGGGATCTTGACCAATAATCACAACCTTTACAGTCTCAAAAGGACAATGTATAAACGCATTAAAAACCAATTCTAATGGAGGATAGCATGAGCTTAACTCATATTCTAAACGCACGAAACTTTCAAGTTTTTCGAAATATGATTTCTTAAATTCCGATTCTAAATGAGAACGCCAAGTTCCTTTGAGCTGTAACATATGAAATTGCTTTAAGTTTAAGGCTTAGAGTACAAACTTAAGCTATATATTTTAAACTTTAATACCTACATTTGTGACGACTTATGCACGAACGCTATGATTAATATTTCAGGGAAAACTTTACAAGATTTAGAATTTGAATCCGTAATTCAACAAGTGGCTTTTCACAATGTCACAACGCTTGGAAAAACTGAAGTTTTAGCCACCTTGCCATTTTCTGAAAGAGTCGATGTCTTAGAGGCCCTTCAACTCACAAATGAGTTTGTATCGTCTTTTGATAATGAAAATCGAATTCCTAACCATGGTTTTGATGCAATTACCGAACAACTAAAGTTAATTCGGATTGAAAATAATTATTTAGAAATTGATGGGTTTCGAAGAATTGCAAGTATCTGTGTCACCACCACACTATTGCTCAAATTCTTTAAAAAGTTTCATGAATACTATCCGCTTTTACACAAAGTGTCTTTGCAATTAGAACCCAATAAAGAAATCCCTGAAGCCATTAACAGCGTGGTTGATAAATTTGGAGAAATCAGAAACGACGCTTCTGATACGCTGTACACTTTACGCAAATCGATTCAAGCCGTTCGTATTAAAATTAATACCAGTTTTAATTCTGCATTGAGCACCTATAATGGAATGGATTATTTGGATGACATTCGGGAAACGGTGATGGAAAACCGCCGTGTATTAGCTGTAAAAGCCATGTACCGTCGAAAGGTAAAAGGCAGTATTTTGGGCGCGAGTAAAACAGGTAGTATTGTCTATATTGAACCTGATACTACGCAGCAACACCAGCGCGATCTTAATAATTTAGCATTTGAAGAAACCGAAGAAATCAAACGGATTTTGCTCGAGCTCACTAGTTTTATAAGTGGCTTTAGTCCTCTACTAGAATCCTATCAAAAGTTTTTGACAAAAATAGATGTGATTTATGCCAAAGCAAAATATGCTAAAGCAATAGATGCAGTCCTTCCAGAAGTTACTAAACATCAAGAAATAGAATTGGTCGATGCCTATCACCCACTGCTGCTGGTAGCCAATAAAAATGAAGGGATTACGACCTTCCCACAAACCATCACCATGACATCCGAAAGTCGAATTATTGTAATTTCGGGACCGAATGCTGGTGGAAAAAGTATCACGCTAAAAACCGTTGGACTCCTTCAAATTATGGTACAATCGGGAATGTTAATTCCTGTGCATGAACGCTCAAAACTCTGTTTGTTTGATTCCATTTTGAGTGATATTGGTGATAACCAATCCATTGAAAACCATTTAAGCACCTATAGCTATCGCTTGAAACAAATGAATTATTTTTTAAAGAAGTGTAATAAACACACCCTCTTTTTGATTGATGAATTTGGAACGGGAAGTGATCCAGAATTGGGAGGCGCTTTGGCTGAAACCTTCCTAGAAGTGTTTTATGAGCGTGAAGCCTTTGGCATTATTACGACTCATTATAGCAATTTAAAACTACTGGCCAACGAGTTGCCGCATATCCAAAATGCGAATATGTTGTTTGATGAAAAAACCTTGTTACCCTTGTATAAGTTAGTCATTGGACAAGCCGGTAGCTCCTTTACTTTTGAAGTGGCTCAGAAAAATGGTATTCCCTTCAGTTTGATCAATCGGTCAAAAAAGAAAATAGAACGCGGCAAAATACGGTTTGACAAAACAATAGCTAAGCTACAAAAAGAACGGTCTAAACTTGAAAAAACCGAACGTGCGCTCAAACAAAATGAGATTAAAAAGAGTTTAGAAGCCGATAAATTAGAAACAACAAATGCTAAGGCAAAGAAAAAATTACAAAGCTATCAAGAGCTTTTTGACAGCAATCAGCGTTTGGTGTATTTGGGTCAAAAGATCAGTGATTTAGGCGAACGCTATTTCGATAACAATGGGAAACGCGAATTAATGAACGAGCTTTTTAAGTTGGTTCAGATTGACAATTCGAAACGTCAAAAAATAAGTCTTAAACAAAAGAAAATTCTTCTGACCAAAGAAATTGAGTTAAAGAAAGAAGTTGATGAAAAGGTAGCTGTGATTCGCCAACAGAAAAAGCAGCAAAAAGAAAAAGCAGCACTGATACCACCCAAACCAAAACGAGTTCTAAAACTTGGTGACCAAGTCCGACTAGAAGATGGCCGCGCTGTGGGCACGATTGATAAACTCGAAAAAAACAAGGCCGTTGTCAACTATGGTCTTTTTACGACCAATGTGAGTGTGGATCGACTGGAATATGTGAATTCTAAAAAATAATGGAAAATAGTGTCTTTTTTGATGGCGTTTGTAATCTCTGTAAACGCAGTGTAAACTTCCTTATATCAAAAGACAAAAAAGGGGTTTTAAAGTTTGCATCCTTGCAAAGTAAGTATGCCCAAAACGTTATTTCAAAAGAGGCGTTAAATCGTGAAAATTTAGACACCATTATAGTTTATACGGATGGTAAATTTTACTATAGAAGTAACGCCGTGCTAAAACTCTGCGAAATCATAGGCGGTGGGTTTTATGTGTTTCTAATTGGATACCTTATCCCTCGTTTTATTCGGGATGCCATGTACCATTTTATAGCCAACAACCGTTACAAATGGTTTGGCAAAATAGACCACTGTATGCCGCACACTCCAGAATTAAAAGAACGGTTTTTGGAATAAAGGTATTGAATAGCATTATGTTAAAAACCAAACTCCTTTAGTTGCTATTAAATTATTTTTAGTACATTTAACATAGACTTAGACCTCAAACCTGATTCTTCATTTTAACCAATTCATCATTTAAGAAAAGTATAGGGATACTATAAATACAATAGTGGCATGCGTGTATGCTTTGTTTTTAAAAGAAGTCAATATTGAATCTAATGTAAATAAACGTAGATAGATATTGTAGTTGAAAACATTTAAAACCCCCGCTACCGCACGAAACCTTTCGTGTGGTTGTACATAAAAAAGAACAATAATCAATATGAATAAAAAATATAAAATAAAACTATGAGCAGAAATTATAAATTCCATAATCCAGAGGGTTTGTATTTTATCAGTTTTTCTGTAG
>Ga0209119_1001691_pt1 | contig 21319 bp, 22 predicted proteins | sample COG_03_FD_184747 | JGI IMG/M metagenome (GOLD analysis project Ga0209119, IMG submission 184747) | Pelagic Microbial community sample from North Sea - COGITO 998_met_03 (SPAdes) (version 2) | ecosystem: Environmental > Aquatic > Marine > Neritic zone/Coastal water | place: Helgoland, sampling... | reverse complement strand
ATATATATATATATATATATATATATATATATATATATATATTATTAAATAATACCAATAAATACATTTTTTTTATTTTTATCTGTTGAATATATTTCACCGGTCGGATGTTTCGTGCGAAATAGTCCAGTCAATCAATGTTTTCTTAAGCGCATCAAATTCAATTCCATCAATTGCATGCCAGGACCACAAGTCTTTCGCTTGAGTGAAGAAATGGGTCCCTGCTCCCCAGACCCGCTCCGTCAGTTCCCACAGACCCCTGACGAATTCGGGTTTGGATAGCGCGATTACCACCTCGGATACCGTGAATGGGATATTCAATCCTAGGACACCCTTAAGGCTTCGTTCGACTGGTTGGTCTGGGTTTTCGATAGGCTTCCAATCACGATAAGACCAGGAAGCCACTTTGGTGATGATGGAATGAGCAAGGTTATTACCATTCACAGGGATCATCCCCCACAATGGCTCTTGGTAAACCACCATCTTGGCTTTCGTTGGCTTAGTACCAATCAAGCTTCGGCCAAGACACCACCAGTCCAACCAACATATATCCGACCGGCTAAATACTTTTTTCTCATCCGAGTCAGAAGTGGTCACCAACTTGTATTGTAAAAGTGACTGCAGACCTTTCTGGAAGTGTTTGGTTTTCCGATTCCAATCAGTGATAAATGCAAGTGTGTTCGCCGACTTGGTATACACGGCACGTAGCATATTACTGAGTATGTACTGTCCCAGCACGACTTTAGGTCTACCTTTCTGCTTATTGATATTGGTGCCCCACACCTCTTCAGCGTTGTACACAAAATCCCGATCCCACAACACCGAGACCACCTGAGTGTGTTGTTTTTTGGGTGTGAACATTAGTATCGGTCCCAGGCCCTGAGCCAGGTATTTGTGTAGTCCAGGTAAATCGAACTTCTGTGTTTTTGTATCATTTTGTACCCAACTAAGAAGTATGTTTTTAGCCACTTTCGAACAAACTGGTCTGTGAATCAACACAAGGTATACCCACAGTAAGCCCAAATCGGATGAGGAAAACTGGCCCTTCTCTGTGAGTATACTTTGATAGGTCGCGTTCAAGTCCAGACTATCCAGGCGTTCGTGGTCAATCAGATGTGCGAATTCCATGGATGTCACGTGCACTAGGTTGGCGTTTACATCACTGACTTCGGCGATCGTTGATGGTTGCATGACACTTCTCCGGGGGGGGTCTGGCAATTGTTGCTTAATACCTGAGGGCACGACCTCCACCAATTGTTGTAATGGCCATGACGGGACCGGACCACAATCAAAAGGAACATACCCAGCTTTCGCGTCCTGTATTATTTGGACTATATTAATGTCCACATCATCGTTTTTTGTCCCGACATCTTCAATACACTCGTCCGCACCGATCAGCTCGTCATCTTCTTCATCTTCCTCTTCCATCGAGGAAGTCGCGAGCTGCGAAGACACCGCCAACATATCATCCTCGGCTTTGGCGATGCGCATAATCTCCTCATCTTCTTTTTGCAAAATATCGTCGTCCATTTCATCTGAAAAGTTATCAGAATCATCGCTCCCACATTCACTTTCTTCGTCCACAAAATCAGAGTCCGAATCCGAGTCCAAAAATTGGGCATCAACTTCCGATGAGTGGTGTTGTTCAGCGGGGAGCTGGGGAGACACCACCATTTCTTGTGCTTCATACACCGATTCAATGTTGGACCAATCCACGTTAGAGCACAGTTCCAACCCATTTGGTAATACCAATTGCCAGCGTATAGATACCGGATCATGATCGCTTTGAAGTTTCCTACACGTTACAGTCGGTTGGTCGTTGACGTCAAATTGTGTGTGAAAATACAACTTGAGTTTGCATGGGTGCTTTTTCTTTTTGAATTTCATCCAATTTGCTGGGTTGAACCAGTGTTCTTGCAGCATCGATACAAAACCAGCATCATTATCGTCGTGTGCACGGGCTACAAGTGAATTCGCTTGCTTTCCGTGGGTCGAAAGAAGGAGATCGCCGATCGTTTTATAACTCAGCATTTCGAATTTTGGGATCCGTTCTTGCTTGTTGTATTTTTTCGCAATATGACCGAATGAAAGAAATAGAAACTGTGTAAGTTTGTGTGTAATGGAATGTATATATTTATATAAATATATATATATATATATATATGTGTGTGTATGTAATCATATTTTGGATGTTATGAATATCTGAATGGAATATCATTTTTTTTCAATTAAAACAAAATTCAGTTCAATTGTCATGGGTAGCTGTCAATTTTCCAGCTTGCCTGTCCAGAAAAGTACCCCCCCACCTGAAATATGCATAAGCAACCCCACCGGTTCATGTATAATATTTATTTTAACAAATGGTAGGGTGATCGTACAATGGAAACCCAACTATACCATTCGCTATCTTATTTGCTTGGAGAATCTGGTTGTCCCAATGGATGCTCGGCACGCACTATACAAGACATTCAATATGATTCTATCGACCGATAAGATCGATCGCATAAAAAAATTGAAGCGTATAAAGTGTGGGGGGGCGGACACAAAAGATGAGCGTATCATATTTTCTGGGGACTTTGTAATGAAAGACATGGCTGTTAGTATGGTACAGTTTGTAAAGCAACTACATGAGCTCCCAAGTAACCCAACTAAGCTCAATAACATAAACGAAGTCGCACATAGCAGAGTGTGGCAATATTGATGTGATGAATATATATATATATATATATGTATATACATATATACATACCTATTATAATAATGCTATATTTATTAAATTAATAACTAACGCTTTGGTCGTTTTATTGTTAGCCATATATACATATAATTACAAAAAAAATGCAGCGGAAGAGAAGAAAACTAAGCCCAACCCACACGGTGGGTCTGTGTAATGATACCGAATGCCAAAAACAAGACCCACAGATGGTGAAGAATTTCGTCGCATATCTCAAAAATATAACAGAGAAAAATCCATATGTTCAGAACAAACCCAACACACTTTACACCGGGGAACATGACCAAAATGATAATATAATGGAAATTGCCGACTTCAAGTACGATTCTTCACAGTTGAAAGCAGCCACACAGCAAGAGTGTGGAAATAACAATAACTGCGTGGGTAAAGTGTGTCGTATTAAGGGGCATAAATCTGGGTGGATATTAGAGGCCTATCGGGCCCCGCGTGAAGAAGGCAAACTTCCTGCAGGGCGATTGTGTCTGCTATGTTGGCGATTGAACGTTCAAGACTTTTTGGACTTTCTCAACAACAATCATGTCTGTGTTGTGAGTGAACAAAGTGACAGGAAAAAAAATCATAAGCCAATTACCATACCATTAGTTGGCAAGAATGGATATGCGTCGATTTTTATCAGTCGGCCCCGTTCACCTAAATGCATAAGTTGGTTTGCCTATCCAACTGTGCAACATCTACCCCACCTCATGCACTGGAAACAGGGTAGTGGCGGGGAGTGGCTCGTTGACCAATCTACACTGAAATATCGCCCAACGAAAAAAAAGAACTCAAAGAGTCCGAGGAGTTATTTATTCTCGCATTCGGTGAAAACAAAATTTGATGACGCGTGTTTTGTATCCCGGTAAGCAACCCCCCCCAGAAGGACGTTAATAGTGTAAACGACACTATATGCTTACCGGGATCATGTAACGAATCTGGTGTCATATTACAACACCCACATTTAAGTATATATGACTACAACCCCCATAGCCTCGATATTGGTGATATTCGCAAAGCTGTAGTTTTGTGGATACTATTCAAATCAATCCCATTCCCATCACGCGCTCGTGATTTCCAAGTCCATTTTATTCATACATGGGTCCAGCACAAAAAAATTAGGTCTAGTCTATTCTCATTGATCACTAACACGTTTTTATTTGACGATGATGAAAATACAATATCTCTCGAACCGAAACGAATAAGGGAATGGAAAATGTTATGTAAGAAACTTGGCGAACGCCGATCCATGTTAGTTTTAATACCCATTACTCGTCACCGGAACATGATAACATGGTTAGTTCGCTTCGTATTGTGTAAATTCATCAAGAAGTATGTTCTATTCAAACGCTCGTTTGAACGATATTTTGATTTACGTCTCTTCTTTCATTCTGTGTACCGCGTGCTTTCTTGCTTCCGAAATATTATCAACACAAAGGGGTGGCTATACTTTATCATGCATACTAACAGTCCAAATCACGTTACCAACATGTCTCTGGATGAAGTGATCAGCGCCATGACCACCCACACCCAATCGCTGTATGTGAAGCAAATTACCTTGGCACCGAATGTGAGGATCAATACCACAACAAGTGCGAGTGCTAAAATGATCAAACAAATGTACAAACACAACGAACAGTCGTTTTTCGATGCTGTTTTTTCTTTTGGTCGGAAGCTGGTTGGGGTCGATGCACAGAAAACGTTGGTGGATGGGGGCATGAGCTTGAATAATGTTGGATGTTTGGGCTCGAGGCTGGATCTGATTTATGATTCGCATGAAAAGATTCTGGAATATCAATTATCGCGTTGCGCTGTTATTGATCAGACTCCGAAATTCAAGGCCCGGCAGTTCAGTACTAAGGTTAAGCACGCAATCGATATACACCACGCAAAGATCTTGAACATCATGATACTAGGGAGATACGCAAAGACGAGATTCAGCACCACCCCCCCTCCAAGTGATGTATTACGGTGGCTGACGTCGTTCGGGGCAAGTGAAAAATGTATCTCACAACTCACACACTTAGCTGAGCAAATGCCAACCGTCGACACAAAATTCGAGACCGCTATGTTTCAATGTTCTGAAAACACACCACACACTTTCTCTTTGGTGTTGTATTGTGCGGAATTATTCAATCGTTTTTCAAAAATCAAATATTTTTCAATTAAGCTACCTCGGTATTATGAACACGAAGACAGACCAAACATATGGAGTAGACATCATACAATATGGCATCCGTATGAGATAAGAATATGCCACCAATGTTTGAAAGTATATACAAGTCAGTGTAGGAAAGATGAAGGTTACAAACTCATTTTCACAAACGATAGCCCAGGGATCAAATCATTTTGCACACATATGAATGTTGTACCCCATATGTATTTTAAGTCCACACGCTTAATCCGCTTCTCTCTCTGGGATTCTGTGTTGGTGATCGGACAAACATGCCATTTCTGGTGTCGCCAACACAACTGTGGTCGAATCAGTGTTTTGGATACAGAGATATGTACATTTAACCACATGGGGTGGGCTTGTGTCAAATGCACTCAATTGTTGACGTGATCCAGATAGTGCGTTGTGAAATTTAAGTTGGTGATATTCATTTATTAAACTAACATTGTCTACATCAACTTCCATTTTCTTTTGAAAGCATATTTATGATTGTATTCTGATAACTGGGGATACAAATAATTTGTTACCGCCAATCCATCACATTAATGTTGATCAAGTCACTTTGTAGTTCATTGTATCGTTTGATAAGCAACGTTGAACACTGATTATCTGTGTATGGTGCATTCCGGAACCTTTGTAACAGCTCGATCACGTCAAATAACTTAACAACACGTGAACCACACGTGGTGCCCATGTTGTCTACTGTACCTTTACTTTCAATTTGTATACGCAACATCCTTTTTCTTCGACACCACACACAATGACCTTCCAGGGGTTTCTTCATCCTTCGATAAACGGTTTGTCCACCTTTCAGATAATTGCATATATACGTGTTTAGCTTGTAAGCATTGTGGTAACGGTTATCTACGTAACCACATGTCAAGATCGGATTGATGAACATATCTTTGATGTGCTTACCAAGCCCGACATCCCATATTTCGTTACCACGACACATCCACAATTGTAAAGCTTGGAATAGTTCAGGTATCCGTTTGCTCTTGTACATTATAGCATGTCTTATTGCCGCGTCGGTTATATATTTCCCATCCAACGCTCCATAGCGTTTGTGGTTCGACCATTTATGTGACACACAATTGAAATCGATGTCTGGGACCGATGATTCAAACCCATCCACGTTGTCTGTGGGTTCGTGACATTTAGTGTCAAAGAAATCCACAACACATTTCAGAGCACCATCATTGTGATAAAAGGATTGGATGACACCTATATATTCACCGTTATGCTCTGTATAGTTGGGGTCTTTGTAGTCAATTATCACCACGTCCGATACGCAAATGAGCTCTCCGTGTTTGTTTTTTGACGCGATGATAGCATTTTGGTCATCCCGGAAGGGCCCGGGTACTGATGGTGTGTCATACTTTGTCCAAAATGGTAGTTGGCATGTTTCGACATCTTGTTTCTTTCGTCGTTTGACATCAACGCCCACCGATCCAGAAGCACTATTGTCGTTACTTTTACCGGACACGCGTCGCAACCTCTTCTTTCGTTTGCCACTACATTGTCTTGTACTCTCTTTTGATGTATGTTCAATTGTCACATTAAAAGAACTAACGCCTTTGGTTTGTGAAGACCATTGTTCGGGGACGATTATACGCACGCTATCTTGTTTTAGTTCGACGGATATACTTTGTCCTTTGTGGGTCAGAAGTATGTTTTTCATTATGCTGTTTTTTAATATTTGATCGAATACTGTTTTTGATTTTTGTATATATCTTTGTGGTAATATCATCATATTATGCTACAACCATGTTCACCATGCTGAGTAGTCGCTATGTGATGGCCACACTGTACAAAAAAACAAGTAGAGTCCATCGAATTTCTGGTCTTTCATAATGTGAATCACTGTATTTCTGAATGAATTTGTACCATATAAAACATATACGACATTATGACATTAATGTGTACATTTATCTACTCATTATTGTATGTACATATATATATATATATATATATATATACATATAGTGTTCCGGAAATAAACACAAGATAACAAAAAAAATGAACCAATATACTTTCACCAATGAAATCGGTAACAATATTGTGGTCAAGCTTAAGAAGTTAAAAACATCAGGCATAGGTTGTTATGGGGAACAACATATTTTCGATGGAATCAATATTCAGTTAATCGGTCCGATTTGTATGTCAGAAATAATAATGTCACACAAAGAAGCGTTGGGTTTATATAAAGTCTTAGCAACCATTTTGGAAAAGGATGTACATAAAGGTTGAATATAGAAGCAGTTCTTTGATCGTATTAGAAAAATGATGAATTCAATAGTGACCACAAAATCTTCTCATTCATGACCAAGGAACGTGGCATTCAAGACTTAATGGTGTTAGAAAAACACCCAACGGTGAATGATATGATTTATTTGGAGTCATTCAAATGGTACGCAATATGAATCGTAAGCCAGCGATGGTCATTTTTGAACAGAGTGTGCGATTCAAATGTTCATTTTTTGAAATTTTGTGACACAAAATCAAAGAATTATTAGTTACCTGCATGAGGGTGTGGTGGAAGAATGGCATACGTGACTTTTTGCGTTGGTGTGTATATGTTTACTTCATCATTTTGTTGATTTACTATCAGAGAAAATAAAAAATAACGACAAATATGGGTATAATTCTATTGGAATAACAAATACAACATATGGTCCGCCTATTTTACTTAACAATGATTCATAAAAAAAGATTCATTATTCTAGAGTAGTATCATTATGTTTCATGTTGTAAGCGTACTCGTTTTATTGGGTTTCATGTTTTCATCCTCATTGTGTGTTGGTGCGAATAATGTCAGCTGGGTCCTGAATGTGTGTCTATTGATATGTCCACTGGTATCGTGTTTCTACCAAGACACAGGTACAATCGGGTGCGTGGTAAGTGTATTCGCGTTCTTGGCGTGGTCAGCACCCGTTTTTGAATACCACGACAACGAAGAATTATTCGTGACCTCTTCGCCATTCGAATTGTCCATTTGCACACATGACGATGGTCTGTTTACATCCATGATGTACAGATTTTTCCGAACGGTCATCCTCCTCCTCTTTCCCTGCTGTGTTCTCTATTTGCGGTTTTACACAAATACCACGGGACAGGGAGTGGGGCGTGACTATTACACGTTGGCGTATGCCATTTTAATAGCCATGAGTGCTATTCAACTTAGTTCACTTGGTTGGGACCCACTCTTGGGGTCTTTTTGGGTCCTTATCATAAACGACTTCACTCGTTCAATCGGCAAGGTAACCCAGACATGCAAAACATGTATTCTCCTGATAGTCGTGTTAACAACAGAATTGTACCACGCCATTTATGTAGACGAAAATTCGCATTTCGTTATTGATTTTTGGAGACTCCTAGTGTTCTTCGGGGCTGTCGGCTTCTATACTGACATGTCACACACACACATACTCTCAATACCACAACAAACTATACTCATGGGGGCATTGTCGTTGCCACAGTATCTCCTCGTACTCCCCAACGCTTTTCACGCAATGAATGTCGATGATAGTCTCTTGATTGTCATTTACTTGCTTTCGGCGTGTTCGATGATCTTAGTTCACAACAATACCAAGCAGAACGTACACATAACACGGTTAGTGCAGGGCGGGTTGCTCTTTGCCATTATCTGCTCGTTTGGTCAGTTTTTAGCATTGAATAAAACAGGCACAACACAGTGGATGTACTTTAGAAATCAATTTAGTGTTTGGTCTATGATCTGGGGTATATGTGCTATCGCTACCACACAATGTATACACAATACTTTCAGGACCACCCCACTGTAGTAATATACATGGTTTAGGTACCGAGTCGTACATACATTAAGCTTAATGTATCAATATTGAAAGATGGTATTAGAGAACAACGTACATATATGACATATTGTGTTTTATTCACAAAAAAAGGGGCAACAAAGCATCACACATACAAAACTATGCTCCAAAGTTTTTGGCATCGGATCTCTCCAGGGGTTAAAGACGACTCAGACAATGTACAATACCTGGCGGATGCCTATTTTGAAGACATCCGTCTGGGGAGATTGATCTGTGACCTAGAAAAGGACAACATAGTGCGAAATATCAGTGTGAATTCCTATACCCGCAACACCATTCCGAGTGATTGGGGGAGCTACTACGAGGTAGTCAAAGGCAAGAAAAGTTACACGTATAAACAGGAACCTATCTGGTTGGACTTGAAGGTACAAGCCAAAACACACCTGTTGCAACTACCAGAGAAATACTATGGTTTGGTGCCACTCATTGTATATAATAATGAACCAAATAACACCACCGTATGCACAATGAATCCATTGAACAGTGTTCCCATGTTGTATCCAATGATCTTCACCCAACGCGTGAAAAAACATAATTTGGAACTGTTTTGTCGTTGTCATCATGACAAAGACACGCACATGGACTTGATATCATCCGAGTCACCCGAAAAACCTCGTAAGGTTAGTAAAGGAACAGAGATCATAAAAGCAAAAGACTTAGAATACAGAAATTGGACGCCGTTAGTCATCACCAAAAATATATCGCGCGAACTGGTCAAATGGGAAGAAGAGGATGAAGCTAATTCTTACCCCAATTATGTGAGAGTGTATGCATATGTTATTGAGGTGTGTGATGATCGGTGAATTAAAACACTGTAAATTCTAATATCATTAAAATTATCGTTTGTACTCAATGAAATGAGATTGAGTTGTCAATTGAACACCCGAAGAAGGGGAGGGTTGCGGCGATTAACACGTATTTATTTTGAATATATATATCATTGCTACATCATATAGTGATATAATGGAATGAATCACCCCTCAATTGGTATGAAAAAAGCTCTTCCTTTATTTTTCTATGATCACGCATATGTACGCATTATGCTTGTGTGTGTGTGTTTGTGTTTGCGGATGAAACTGAATCAATGTGGTTTTCTTTTCATCACACCCGGATATCGTGTAGGACACGTTGTTGGATAGTTTTTCTTATGTTTTGCAGTTTATAAAATGATCCAGTCAAGTCTGGGCAATATTGGGTAGAACAATAAAAAAAAGTGCATCTATGATATTAACACCAAACACACCTTATTTGGAAATTGTTTGGCTATTTTTCAAGACGCTCTGATATACTACGTACACAATCATAAAAATGGATATCCAAATCAAGTTCCACGACAGATTATGTTCTGGAATGCGAATCCTCGACCGAGTCCGGTCAATCAATTTGCAGGAACTGTTGCGGGAAATTGTTACCGCAAACAAACAGATGCGTCCGTCGAGCAAAGGAACGTATGTATGGGCCACAACACCAACTTTGTATGTCAAAGGAATCAAGGATTCGGATATTAACAGAATTCAACATGAATTAATCACCGTGCAGGGGCTTGAAGAGATTTGTGAAGATCATGGGACCCGTTCTTGTGATTTTGTCCCATATTTTTATGGTTACATGGCCAATGAGCGCGAAGGCTACTATTACTTCTACTACAATAACAAAGAAAAACCCCGGCCTGATTTGGAAGGATTGCCAGCGCAGTTTCGGAATCAAGTCAACGAGTACCTAAATAATATACTGGAGGTTTATGGCCAGACACCGAGCGCAGTGTCAGTGCTACAACCGATCAGGAGAAACAAAATGTCACTCACCATCCAATTACCGCATGGCAATGACCCGATATTATTAATGGGTGACCGTAACGCCATGAATAAGACATGGTCTTTGATTTGCCAAAGCAAGTTAAAGTGGAAGAACAACGGTGACGCTTTCCATTCATGCAGCATCCAAGAAGTGTTCATAAAAAGAAGTCTACAGGACAAGAGGGCCGGTCTGGAGTTGAATAATATCAAACAGTACAACAAGCGCTGTATCAATAACAACACCAACATGAGAATGGTCAAGTGTTACTGTTGTTTCACCCATAAAGGATCTGTGTATCGTGTGTTTGAACGATACGACAACGACTTGATCGACTATCTAAACGAGCTAACGAACGCATGGGGGGAAGAGACATTGACAACCTTGTATTTGTTGTTTGATCGTTTGTATGAAACCTTTGTGAAAAACAATGTGTCGCATACGGATATCTCACTGGAAAACATACTGGTGAAAGTGGTTGGCGACAAATTACACCTATGTATCTGTGATTATGAGGCCTTGTTGTTCAACTCCGAGCCAGTCGTTTTTAGCTCCCTGCGTTTAAAGACCGAATATATACCCTTTGAATTGCTAACCCGTGGCCTCGAAACAATGATTTCACCATTACGAATAATGGAACACCAATTCGGAAAGTGCAAAGAACTCATTCATATTTCTCAAACAGGTACAAATTATAATAATTAAACTCTCTTCTTATTTCCCAACCAGGTCGGAACGTTGGCAATGTGACCAGAATGCTGTAGTCCTTTACTAAAATGAGTGTCTGTTGGACTACTTTCTTTTGGCAACTCCATGAGTCTGTCGACAATCTGTTCAACGTACGTGCCGTTTTATTCTGCGAGGTGCTATATTGGAACTGGAACATGTTCAAAGGAAAGAAAAATGAATTACGCCACCAATGTGTATTGCTATAAGCTATTTTATTCTTCACTTCTATTTGATTTGTGCTGTGGTAGCCAATTCCTGAGTGACCAGTAAAAAGATATTTCTTTGGTTCTCTACCCCCTTGACCACGAGTTCGAATCATGCATTATTGCGTTACTTTTGACGTGTCTTGACCCTCATTTGTATGGGTATGTGTGGTTAGTTATCAAACCTACTCTGACACGTATGCCCAAAATCTGGCATTCGCATCTTTAATATAATATGTATATATATATATATATATATATATATATATATGTTTTGGTTGATATATCACGATTAAGCTCGTATCAGCGATGATATGTTTTAATATAACCCAACATTAGCGATAATGAAATCACAAGTGAAGATGGGTAATATTTGATACGTGTTTTCTTCTTCTTGTTTTTTTTGTGCTCTGTTTAAAATATGCAGTATATGTACAGTTGCGCTGCGTGTATACACAAACTACATATGCGTATGTGTTTATATATCTAAAAAAACCCATGTCAGCCGACAACAATAACATCTACAAAGTATGTGCTCTAGCTTTATGTGATGAAGTAGATAAAAATAGCAAATATATAGAGTATCGCCTCCTCAACAAAAAACTCGTGCAGCCGTATTTGCTGCTGGAAAACGGTAAATACACTGCGTTTTTTGACAACATTCTGTCTTTGGTTGTTGACAATATTCGTCGGTCGTACCCAAACAAATTTACGCGACTGTCTCTATGTAATATAACCAAAAGTAAAGCACTGTTCTGTGCTACTATCTGGTTCACCAAAACGAGTATTTTAATAACCAATGGTGTGGTCCCTATCACAACAAAAGTCCGAAGAAAATACCGCCAGCGAATCGACCGACTCATACACAATTTGTTGCTATCCACAACATGGCTATTCAATGACGAGTATATGTCACGGTCGATAGCCAATTCAAAGCTGGATTGCGAATCCTTTTACGGCCTTGCACACCATCTAGCAACTATGGCAGGTGATATGTTCCCACAAGTATCTACAGTACAGCAGGCTCGTCGTATCTGGGCAATGTACATCGTTTTATTGGATCTTGAAAGTAAGAAAAGGGGGGTCATATACAAGTTTAAGGGGTTATCGGAAAGAGCAAAGGCTGTGGTTGTGAGTTTATTGTGGCCTTATGTGATGTTCATTAATGATTTTAATGGGCTTGCTAAGGAGTCTGCCTCGATAAACAAACGCGTCACCGCAGTCAAGGTGACGGCTATAGGAACACTAATAAATAAAGCTGTGGTAGTCATTAACCAATCCTAAAGTTTTGGCGTGCATGATAATATACACAAATCATAGTATTAGGGTTATATGACTACTCGTTTGAACCCATCGAATGAATGACCAGTTCTTCTAAACACCAATGCACCCAATATTAGTCGTCTATGAACAACATTATTAATAGAAGCTATGACAAAAATGTAATGATATTACAACGGTGACGGGTACATTTTTATTTTTCGAACAGTCACACAATTCAAAAGATTGTTACGTTACACAAGCACGAAATGATTTCAAACAACTTCGTACGGATTGATGGCCTTGATAGTGACATGAGAAAAGCTTTTGAATGGGTCTTTGCAATGGGATACACCACTGTGTTCGCTAGCAACGTGTGTACTTCTCTGATAATCCAAACAGTAAAACACTCCTCGACGGTGTGGATACAGTTGACGTCCAACGAAGCCGCATTTCGAATGAGAGAAAAAAATCGAAGAATATGGCCGAGAATGGCAGTCGTCCTTTTGAATCAACGAGAGACGCTGAAGATAATGACACAACCACAGACGAAAGTGTTTCCACGTCGGCTTGCTGGATTCCAATATTGTGATTACGAAATGGGTGACTTTATTTGGTTCACCATCACCGAAGCCGAAATTCAAAACAAAGACCACCATGAGACTTTCGTCCGGATGTATATGGCTTGGATTAAGGATGCGGACGTGCTACGCAAAATGAACATGCAACGGTACATGGAGCTAGGGATAAAAGAGAGTGTCGCTCAATATCTGCTGACGTGAAAGCATTCTGGTTGTTATTGATTGTTAATAAACAGTAAAACACACGTTTGGTACTAGAAAGATGAGATTCGTGAACTTACACGTTTATGCGTCTCCGGACTTTATCAAAGGTTCATTTTATCCGAATCCGAATGTTGGCAATTTGACCGAATGACTCCTCGCCTCCAATATTAGTCTATTTAAGATGGGTATTCACTTTCCTTTGGCACACGCATATAAGTGTGTCGAGAATATAGTCGATTCTCTTTTCGTTTTCATTCGTCAAGGCGGAATAGAGATAATAATAAGCCAATGAGTATATATTGAATTGGAACATGTTTCCAAACATTAAAAAAAACCAAACAACCCATCAACGCGTGTATCATATATATATATATATATATATACATATAAATTTAATTACTATTTTTACATATGGAATGAAAATAAACACTGTGGATGTGAAAATATGTGATCAATTTTGTTAACCTATGAAATAATATTATCAAGACCTTTGCCCCATCAATATTGGCTGAAAATGGTGTTTGTGTGTGTGAGTACATGCGCAACATTTGAATGGAAATAGATATGAAGTGTTATGAAAACATTAGCCAACGAGTTGGTCTGTGTATGTTTTTACGCATTTCTGGACCTATCACACGACCGATAACAAGACGCATATGTCGATGTTTTTCATTTTCATATCACAGCGATCGATTGATGGGAGTTTTTTGACAAGTACACAAAAACCATCATATGACCGACGACAAGACGCGTATATCGATGTTTTTCATTGTCATATCACTACTATCGATTATAGGAAGTTTTTCTGGCAAGTACCAAAAAACGATCATATCACTGCTTACAAGACGCATATATCGATGTTTTTCCTGGTCATATCATTACTGTCGATTTTAGGAAGTTTTTTTGACAAGTACACAAAAACGATCATATCACTGTTTATAAGACGCATATATCGATGTTTTTCATTGTCATATCACTACTATCGATTTTCGAAAGTTTTTTTTTGGCAAGTACAAATAACCGATCATATGACTGATTACAAGACCCCTTTACCGAGCAAACATTTTTCCGCGAGCGGGAAAGAACAGAATTGCTATATTCTAAAAAAACAATTGCCAAAAGTATGTGTCTTTACACATTAATATAATAAATTGTTATATGGAAAATACATAACAATTTTATGTTTTTGATTATTTAGAAGTCCATTGTGCTTAATGTTAGATTATTATGTAACAAGTGATTATGAAATATAAAGACACGTGGGTCAAAGGGACCAAAGTTAATGAGTATATTAGAGGTTTTCTGACAAGTACCAAAAAGCGATCATATCACTGCTTACAAGACGCATATATCGATGTTTTTCATGGTCATATCACTACTATCGACGTTAGGAAGTTTTTTTGACAAGTACCAAAAACCGATCATATCACCGTTTACAAGACGCATATATCGATGTTTTGCATGGTCATATCACTACTATCGATTTTAGGAAGTTTTTTTGACAAGTACCAAAAACCGATCATATCACCGTTTACAAGACGCAAATATCGATGTTTTTCATGGTCATATCACTACTATCGATTTTAGGAAGTTTTTTTGACAAGTACCAAAAACCGATCATATCACCGTTTACAAGACGCATATATCGATGTTTTTCATGGTCATATCACTACTATCGACGTTGGGAAGTTTTTTTGACAAGTACCAAAAACCGATCATATCACCGCTTACAAGACGCAAATATCGATGTTTTTCATGGTCATATCACTACTATCGATTTTAGGAAGTTTTTTTGACAAGTACCAAAAACCGATCATATCACCGTTTACAAGACGCATATATAGATGTTTTTCATTGTCATATCACTACTATCGATTCATGGAAGTTGTTTTTTGGCAAGTACAAAAAACCGATCATATGACCGATTACAAGACCCTTTTACCGAGAAAACATTTTTCCGCGAGCGGGAAAGAAAAAATGGCTGTATTCTGAAAAAAACTATTTTGAAAAGTATGCGTCTTTACACATAAACGACACGGAAGTAAATTTGGTCAATCTCGATCCGGTGCCAAGTATAAATTGCGTTTATTTAAAATCATACACAGTTGTATCGCTTGGATACCAAAGTCTGAAGCTTTCTCATCAGGACACGTTCGTAACGTGGGTTGTTTTGAATTTCTTGAAAGGTCAACGCGATCCCATTGGACAGTGGGCTCGCGATGACAAGTACAATTGGATAGCAACTGTTAAGATGCACATATAGCTGTGTAGCGCGCTTCCATTTGCCCGACACGACTCCAGTGTTTGTGGGATTTCTCCATTGCAATTTGATGCAAAGCTTTCGGGCGGAAATGTATGTTTCTGTGTTTTCAATACCCATATACTGTTTTTTCATTTGCCGAATTATGACGTATGCGTTAAGTGCTTTAGAGTAACCAGACATTCTGCCAAATAAACGCACGCCAGGCCACGGATCCGCATGTACATCACCACAGAAATCCAACCGGAGTAGCTTTTGAATGGTGTGTCGTGTGAGGCGACCAACCATACGGAATCTTTCGTTCCTGGGAAAAACGTTGGTCATCTGTAAAGCCATTAGATATCTCTGTAGATGGTCATCGGTCTCCGCGTTGATGGTATCGATGATGTGGCTGAACCGCGTCGGGTTGTGTTCCTCTCGTACATGACCCTTTGGTAGTTTCAGTTTATTTCGAAAATTGGGGTATTTCAGGAAACCAACAGCCTGAGACACACTTATAGTTGTGCACTGACTATCGGGCTCTGAAACACATCTGTCAATCGCTTCCCAGTGTTTCAAAGCATGGCGCGACATCCATGTTTGTAGATATTTCTCGTCACTTGTCACGTGTACTTGTTCGCAAGCCATTTTGGAAGTTGCTTTGACACTTTTGGGAAAATGAATTTATGTGTACGTGGTTTTGTTTATATGATATTCTTTTTTGTTTTTGGTGCCCGATGACCGAGAGACTAAATCAACTTCTTGAGTGTACCAAGGTGCTAACAAATATAATACATAAAAATCAGGTCCAAGTAAATAAACATGGAGTGGTAGATATATAAGAGACGATCCTCGCATTTATTGAACACACCCAAAACACTCCCTTGATCGTATACAGACGTCGAGTACTAACTTGGTACAATATGTTAGGTTATGACACCAGTATTATTTTTAAACAACCTACCAGAATTTTTATGTTGCATTATTTGTTAGAAAGAAGTGCGAGATTTGGGTAAAATTAAAATGGAGAATAATACAAAAGAGAACCTGAAACGGAACCAGCAGGACATCTTCAAATCATTTCACTGTGAGGCGCTCGCGTGGTATAACGACCGACCGAAAATTAAATATAAATGACATCCCAAGTGATACCAAAAGACCAATTGATATCTACGAATATGGGTTTGAAAAAATCAAAATAAGTTGTTTTATTCCTTATGGACTTAAAGCATGGTATACCCAAGAAATTTATATAATGACACGTTTTTTATTGTGTGGACTTGAAAAATCATACCGTGATAGAGAAAAAATGGCAAAAGTACATATATTAAGAACTGGAAAAAAAGAATGTGTAGTAAGACGCACACCCTTATGTATGGATCATATTAAACAATATTCTACAAGAAACCAATATAATGTTACCTTCAGTCGTGTAGACATTATCACTTTTGGAGCGTTTTAAAATGTATAATCGCTTCGAGAACTCGATTTTCTATATATTCAGGACCGACAGTAAGGTGCTCATATTTGTTCAGTTTTTCGTAATCTTGTTGTTGGAGTTGAACTCTGAACGAGTCTTTCCCCGATTTATGTTTGTCCCAAACGTTATCATTCAACTTCTGTCTATTATTCCAAAAGTAGTCATAATTGACATGGAAATTATCGAAGTGAACCAACTGGAATTGTTCTTTGTCATCGCAAGGAATCTTTACAATCTCTATGGGACCCCCCAGTAACCAGCGCCCTCTACCATCTAAATCCGTCGGGTTTAACATTATTACAGTTTCATAAAACACCGTATCAGGGTCATTAGGTTTCTTAGGGTTAGCAGCGTTTTCTAACCTAGTCCTATATATGGCCATAAATAGATGGGTTTTCCAGCCCTCATTGTTTTCAACAGGTAGAAATGTGTAAAGGTTATCGCGATTGGTTTGATAGGTGTTTATTATATTATCTATCTTTTCATTTGCAACTTCATATGACTCACCGTTTTGCTTTTGCTGTTGTGTCCCTAAACCCCATACTGTATCGTAGATTTTGCTAAAGGTATACACATTATCTTTAAAACTAATATACATTTCAGCGTCATCACCATAAATTTCGTTGTAAAATATATATTCCACACCTTCCTTTATGTCTATCCGTGTTACATTTTTCATATCACTTAGATTTATTTGTGTCAGTGTTTTTGGATATTCTCTTATTTCGGTTACACCATTGCAGTTGGCTATATTCAATACTTTTAATTCTGGAAACAGTTCACTAAAAAGACCCAAAGCATTATGAGGTATTTGAAAGGGAGCCCATGCCTCGGAGCTTAAATGCAATTTTTGCAATTTCGGCAATACTTTCCCTATATCTTTGATGTTTTTTTCAGTAATATCATCAGTATTAGGGTTATTTAATGAAATACTTTTAATATGTGAAAGTTGATTTGCGGTAAGTCGTGGTATTACAATTAACATAGCCGGGGATATCGTTAAATGCGAATGTTTTTTTTTCAGTAGTCCCATGAAACTCCGTTGATAAAATGGTGTCTGTACATGACTAAGATTTTCCTTATCTGAGTTTGTTAACATGCTCTCCACTAAATTAAAACATTGTTTTCCAATACGTTCTAGATGAGACTTTTCAACATTTGATGCTGCTAAAAAGTGTTTGTTTAAAATGTTTATTCCATTCTTTGTTCTACCGGACGTGTGATTTGCAATCAGATGAAGTATTACGAGTGGTAAACATGTCTTCTTATGGGTTGTCTTTACTAATAGTATATCCATATTTTCTCCAATGTGTACGAACTACTACCAAAAATGGAAAATATACTTTACACTGTTTAATAGAGTACTATAATCTATGTTTCTATAACTAGTTCAACACAACCATCCCGTTCCTATTTAATGATTAAAATAAATCTGGTGACTTGCTCGCTTCCTTTTCCCGCGTAATACACCGCCAATGGACAAGAAAACTTTTTGATTTGGAATAGTTGTAGGGGTCTGTAGTGCTGGCCAGTGCAATTCACTAACCCAACACGTGTTTAATGCTTGGCCTGCAGCCTTAAGTAATATATGAATGGAATACTCCTGTTTGTGTGGAGTAATATATTAATGATGTGTGCTGGATACAATAATAGTAAATAATAAAGTTGTCGAATATCAACTGAAGAATTAAAAGAATACTTGATAGTATATTGTATCGGTCTAGCCTGATTATAATCCTCTGAGCAACAAATCGAGTGTTCGGATGGTGAACACAAACCAATTATTTTTGACATTCTAGCTTTGTCTGTTTTTATAGCCTTTTCAGCACTCGGATTGGTTTTCTCCCAATTGTTCCAAAGTTAATATTTGGATCAGCTATTTTATTAACATCGATTTTCTGGATATTAGACTTGTTACGCGGTGTGAGAGACATGTGAGACTGTGGTCTCTCAAGTTCATATCGAAAGAAAAATGATTGTTTGTGAAAATATAACTGAGGGTAACTATTTCCACACGAAGAATAATAAAGGGCTACGATGTCGTACATATCTAAATATATTTTCTTCGGTATTCTTAAAGATATCTGGAATTTGCACCCACAAAGTACCGATTTCGACCAGGCAAGCATTTACCAACACTTTTTTCTGTTTCGTTATTTCTGCGATACATGAAACAAGTGCTTGGACACTGTGTTTTACCTTCAATTGGACAATGGCATTCATGTAGATCGATTTTTACCCTGAATCCCCTGGTATTGGTGACTAACTAACCCAGCCCGATAAAGATTCAGATATCGAATCTATTTGTTCGTGAGACACCACTGGTGTCCCTGGCCATGTGTTTGAGCCCATTTTCTGAACTAGTCTCTGCTAGTGATTGTGTTGTTGGTTCCGCGCCTGATGAACCCAATAACACCTTCATGGCTATGATGGTGTTTGTCAGCACTTCCTCTAAGAATCAAATTATGGCTCGCCTCAGAAATAAAATAACATGAGTACCAGAGGCTCGTCATTTTTACTTTCACCCGATCGATTTGTGTGATGTTTACGTTATACATACTTTCTTTCAGGTACCAAGTAGGAACTGCTTAGAAGTATATTACAACAAGAAGAAGTGATGTGTCGATCATCAAATACACTGAAGATGAAACGTCCGACGTTTGAGTGTCAGATCTGTACTATGCTTTTTTTTCCGCCCATGCAAAGCTGTACGAGAGGACACTCTCTGTGTTTTGATTGGTCAACGAAAATGTATAAGTTCGGTAGTGTTCACCCAACACCAGTATATTGTACATGTGTGTTCTTTGCAGTGACAAATATACTACTGGATATTGTTTGACTCCCTGTCTGAATCGTGCATATTTTATTTTAATATTATATTATAGTATAACTTTTTGCGGGATTGCCACCCATTGTTGTATACCTGGCTAGGTGTTTGTTGGGGTTAACAACCCAATTCGCTACATGTGTCAAGGAGTAATTCAGGAAACATCGTTAGATATAGTCAATCACGCATTGATGTATCCAAATATATTCTCGACAAGCAAAAAACTTATTATTTTTCAAAAACTGTTTGTGTTGAGCTAAGAATAGCATGTTTTTGTACTCTCTGCGATGCTTCACACGATCAATCCAATCCTCCCAGTCAACCACGTAAATCGCATCCCGGGTGAAAATGGCACGATACGAAGCGGGGTCAAAACAGGGCCATAATACGGAACTAGGTGTTTTGTCGGGTCCATCCAGAATAATTTCGGCAGCAGCTAACATATAAAAACTATCACCATGGAAGTTACCAATGTTCTGAATCGATGCGGTAGTGGGGTGATCAATGATACGTAAAAAACCCGTGTCAATTCGTTCCCTGTATATGACGGAAAGTCTAGCAACAGCGCCTAATTCTAGATGACTCGAGAATAAAGCAAATAGCCGATACGCTTCTGCACTGCGGTCGTGTTTGACCAACATACCATTTCGTGCCATAACATTGCGTATGAACCCTTCGGCAATATAAGTCAACAACCTTTTCTGCATCCGCTGGACACTTACAACGGGTTTTATACCAATTGCAATTAACCATCTACGGGCCATACGCCATGATATTTTCAATTTGTTGTGTGTAGTACAAACAACTGAGTAAGCAATATAGTTCTGTGTATACTTTGGTGTATGTAAGCCATTATATGAATCTCCAACTGCCCTTTTTAGTTTCCTGGCAAGATCCACTTGTCGTGTGTATGCATTTATTGTGCTCATATTTGGTAAGGGATCCATGTTCATTTAGAAAAAAATGACCACCACCGCAGTCAGGTCCCCCACAAAACACTTTTTTGTGAAAATATATGATTGTTTGGTACTATTCATACATACGCTCCATTGTCCCAGAGAACCGAATGAATCCAAACATAAAAAATGTGCACCATGTGCCCTCAGCAATGCTATAAATCTTGTATTATCTACACGACATATAAGACATTTGTAAAATATGCAGGACACAAGCCAAGTGTGGTATTCGAAACATGATATTTCCCACCCATACACACGTATTACGGTTGAAGGGGGGGGGGGGGGCCCTTT
>Ga0209119_1001688_pt1 | contig 21331 bp, 19 predicted proteins | sample COG_03_FD_184747 | JGI IMG/M metagenome (GOLD analysis project Ga0209119, IMG submission 184747) | Pelagic Microbial community sample from North Sea - COGITO 998_met_03 (SPAdes) (version 2) | ecosystem: Environmental > Aquatic > Marine > Neritic zone/Coastal water | place: Helgoland, sampling... | reverse complement strand
AAAAATACGTTTTATTTTCACAGCCGATCCAGGAGCACTCTTGGGATTATTTCGAAGAGAATGGTTTTAGAAATTCTTAAAAAATTAAACGACCAATCACTACTATTAGTCTGTTAATTTGTTCAATTAATTATCAGTGTAATGCATAGGACAACCCCTCGAAATATTTTATATTTGCAACTCAAATGAATTAGTTTATAATGCAAATCAAAAATGATCTTACTAAAGATATTACATTTGAGGACTTCAAAGCTGAAGTACTAAATGACTATACAATAGCGGTCACTAGTAGAGAATGTAGTTTACTTGGACGTCGAGAAGTTCTAACAGGCAAAGCAAAGTTTGGAATTTTTGGTGATGGAAAAGAACTACCTCAATTGGCTTGGGCTAAGGCATTTCAAAACGGAGATTTTAGATCGGGCTATTATAGGGATCAGACCTTTATGATGGCTATTGGAAAACTCAGCATTGAACAATTCTTTTCTGGTCTTTATGGAAATACAGATATAAAACAGGATCCTATGAGTGCTGGTCGACAAATGGGAGGGCATTTTACAACCCATTCATTAGACGAAAACTATAATTGGAAAAATTTAACACAACAGAAAAATTCTAGTTCAGATATTTCTCCTACAGGGGCTCAAATGCCACGATTATTAGGCTTAGCACAAGCCTCTAAAGTGTATCGAAACCTAAAAGACATTGATGCAGATAAATTTTCTAACGCTGGAAATGAAGTCGCATGGGGAACCATTGGAAACGCGAGTACGAGCGAAGGTCTTTTTTTTGAAACTATAAACGCCGCAGGCGTTCTTCAAGTCCCTATGGTTATTAGCGTTTGGGATGATGAATATGGTATTTCTGTGCATGCGAAACACCAAACAACAAAAGAAAATATTTCAGAAATTTTAAAAGGATTTCAAAGAGATGCAAAACATAAGGGTTACGAAATATTAAGAGTTAAAGGATGGGATTATGTAGAACTCATTAACACCTATCAAAAAGCCAGTCAATTAGCAAGAACAGAACATATCCCTGTTTTGATTCATGTAAATGAACTCACACAACCACAAGGTCATTCTACTTCTGGGTCTCACGAAAGATATAAAACATCTGAACGATTAACATGGGAGAAATCTAATGATTGTAACCACAAGTTTAGAGATTGGGTCATTTCGAATGACATTGCATCAGAAGAAGAAATTACAGCGATTGATCGCAATGCAAAAAAGAAAGTACGAGAAGGTAAATTAAATGCTTGGAAAAAATTCTCTGAACCTATACAAAATGAAAAACAAGAGGCTTTAAAATTAATGAAGTCAGCTGCAGTAACGGCCTCGCAAAGAGTTTTTATTTATAAAATGATTTCTCAGTTAGAAACAATTAATGAGCCGTTACGAAAAGATATTCTAAGTACAGCCAGAAATATTTTAAAACACTTAATTCACGAAAATACAGCAGCGAAAGATACGTTAGTTGAATGGGTAAATAGCTATTTTGAAAAAATTCAACCTAAATATAGCTCACTGCTATACAGTGAATCAACCTCAAGAGCTACAAACATTTCTGAAGTACTCCCAGTATTTGATGAGTCTTCGAAATTAGTTGATGGTCGCGTCATCTTACGAGATAATTTTGATAAAATTTTAAGTAAACATCCAGAAGTAATAATTTTTGGAGAGGATACTGGAACAATTGGAGATGTAAACCAAGGCTTGGAAGGCTTACAAGAAAAGTATGGTGAATTGAGAGTTTCAGATACAGGAATTCGAGAAGCAACTATTATTGGTCAAGGAATTGGAATGGCGATGCGTGGATTAAGGCCCATTGCAGAAATTCAATATCTAGATTATATGCTCTATGCGATTCAAATTATAAGTGATGATTTATCAACGCTACATTACCGTACTTTAGGGAAACAAAAAGCACCATTAATTATCCGAACTCGAGGACATCGTTTAGAAGGAATCTGGCACTCTGGATCACAACTTGGTGGAATTCTCAATCTTATTAGAGGTGTTTTCGTATTAGTTCCAAGAAACATGACCAAAGCAGCCGGGTTTTACAACACGCTTTTAGAGAGTGACCAACCGGCTTTGGTTGTCGAATGTTTAAATGGCTATCGGTTAAAAGAAAAGGAACCTTCAAATTTAGGAGAATTTAGAACGCCTGTTGGGATTGTAGAAACGATCAAAGACGGCGCAGATCTAACTATTGTTTCTTATGGTTCCACTTTAAGAATTGTTGAACAAGCTGCTAAAGAATTATTAGAAGTTGATATTGATGTTGAAGTTATTGATATTCAATCTCTCATTCCATTTGATCTTCAAAAAGACATCTCTAAAAGTATAGAAAAAACAAACCGCCTTCTTATTGTAGATGAAGATGTCCCAGGAGGTGCTTCAGCTTATATTTTAGGGGAAATCTTACAACATCAAGAAGTCTATCAAAACTTAGATAGTAAACCACATCTGCTTACTGCAAAAGAGCACCGTCCCGCTTATGGTTCGGATGGTGATTATTTTAGCAAACCTTCTAGTGATGATGTTTTTGAGAATGTATATTCTATGTTTCACGAAGTTGATCCTAGTTCTTTTCCTAAGTTAAGATAAGCCTTTCCTATATAATTTTACACTTGCAGAACTGCGTCTAAAATCGTAACATTACAGTTATAAACATTGAATAGCTGTCCTATGAAAAGTCAAAATATTACTTCAAATACTCCAGAAAGTACTCCCATATCTCAAAAAAATACTGAATTGAATCTTTGGCAAGCACTCATTCCTGTTTTTGCTCTTGTGGCAATGTTATTTTATAACGTGTTTTATGTATTTGGAGACGATGCTCTTAGTGGTAGTAATCAATTTATATTAATATTAGGAGCTGCTGTTGCTGCGCTCGTAGGATTTTATAATAAAGTGAGTTACAAAAAAATGTTGGAGGAAGTTGCCGAAAATGTTAAGTCAACCACAGGAGCACTTTTAATTTTATTACTGGTAGGGTCTTTAGCAGGCACTTGGCTAATTAGTGGTGTGATTCCATCAATGATTTATTATGGATTACAAATCTTAAACCCTACATTTTTTCTAGTCGCATCAGTCATCATATGTTCTATTATATCCATCGCTACAGGAAGCAGCTGGACAACTTCTGCAACCGTAGGAATTGCACTAATTGGAATTGGAAACACCTTGGGTATTTCTGCAGGAATGACTGCTGGAGCTGTATTGTCTGGAGCCTATTTTGGAGATAAAATGTCCCCCCTTAGCGATACAACAAATTTAGCACCTGCTATGGCAGGGAGTGATTTGTTTGATCATATAAAATATATGGCCTACACAACTGTACCAACAATAATTATCACTTTAATTATTTTTTTAATCATTGGTTTAAATTTAGAGACCAATGGGACTCCTGATATTTCTGACAAATTACAAGCTATTGATGCGGCTTTTAATATTTCACCTTGGTTGTTTAGTGTACCAATAGTAGTAATTGCATTGATTGTAAAAAAAACACCTCCTCTAATTGCATTACTTATAGGTACATTACTTGGAGCAATAGCCGCTATTATTGCACAGCCGCAAATTGTAATGGCGATTGCAGAATCAAATGTATTAGATTTTAAATCGGCTTATAAAGGGGTCATGAAAGCAATCACTGTCGATACCGCCGTTGAAACGTCAAGTATCGAGTTAAATGATTTATTTACTGCTGGAGGCATGTATGGGATGCTTAAAACTATTTGGCTAATTATCTGTGCAATGATATTCGGAGGAGTTATGGATGCCATCGGTGCACTTTCAAGAATTAGTAAAGCCTTATTAAGTTTAGCGACTACAACCTTTGGCTTATTTGCCAGTACCGTTGCCAGTTGTTTGGCGCTTAATGTCACCGCTTCTGACCAATATCTAGCATTAGTTGTACCTGGTAAAATGTTTAAAAAAGCATATAAAGATAGAGGACTTGCTCCTGAAAACTTAAGCCGAACGCTTGAAGATTCTGGCACAGTAACTTCGGTGTTAGTTCCTTGGAACACATGTGGTGCCTATCAAAGTGGTGTGCTAGGGGTCTCAGTAGCAGATTATTTTGTCTTTGCTTTTTTCAACTGGATTAGTCCCTTTATGACGCTTTTATTTGCTGCTTTTTCTATCAAAATAAAACAGCTCAAAAAGTCAAATTAATTTTTAAATAAAAGATATAATTTATACTTATAACAGTATAGGAAATTATAATTTTTGAACGCATTGAAACGTTATTTCAAAGCGTATATTTACACAAAATAATTTAACACATCTTAAAATATATATTATGGCATTTGTAGGAAAAAAATTCCCGAATTTAAGCGTAGACGCAATGAACGAAATGGGCGATACTTTTAAAGTAAACGTTCTTGAAGAGGCAATCAATAACAAGAAAAAAGTAATTTTGTTCTGGTATCCAAAAGATTTTACTTTTGTATGTCCGACAGAACTGCATGCTTTTGAAGCAGCGAAAGCTGAATTTGAAAAAAGAAACACAATTGTAATAGGAGCATCATGTGATACTCCAGAAGTTCATTTTGCATGGTTATCAACAGCAAAAGACAATGGTGGAATTGAAGGCGTCACCTACCCTATTTTAGCAGATTCTAATAGAAATTTAGCATCTACATTGGGTATTTTAGACATCTCAAATGAAACATATAATGAAGAAACAGGTGTTGTACTTGTAGAAGGTGACAACGTCACGTACAGAGCTACATATATTATTGACGAAGAAGGAACCGTTGTCCATGAAGGGATTAACCACATGCCGCTTGGACGTAATGTTGCTGAGTTTTTAAGACTTGTAGACGCCTATACACATGTACAAGAAAAAGGTGAGGTTTGCCCTGCTAACTGGGAAGAAGGTAAAGATGCCATGCAACCAAATGCCAAAGGAACTGCTAGCTATTTAGCATCACACTAAACTCTAATTATCATGCAAGAACTTTCTGAAGACAATTTGCAATCTATTATTACTGACACTGCTTTTGTAGTGGTTCAATACTCCGCTACTTGGTGTGGTAATTGTAGAATAATGAAACCAAAATTTAAAAAACTAGCTTCTGAAATGCCAGATGCTACGTTTGTAATCGTGGATGCAGAAAAATATCCTGAAAGCAGAAAACTCGCAACTGTAGATAACTTACCAACTTTTGCTATTTTTAAATCGGGTCAATTTATTAATCAAACGCAAACAAACAAGTTTGACGTTCTAAAAGAACTTGTAGATGAAGCTGCCAGTAATTAAACACTTGACGCAATTTATTGAGGCTAACGACGAAGATTACATCGTTGAGACCCTCGAAACTTTAGAAGCTCTTACCGAAGTTCCGAGTCTGAAAGACGAAGAATTGGATGTAATCGGAGAATTAATTTCTAATATGTACGGAGCACTTGAAGTACACAAAATGATTAAGGACGGTACACCTCAAAAAGAAGCAATAAATAGTTTTATGAAACGCGTTTTAGGTTCTATTGACTCCTAAAAATTGGTAAACAATATTAGTATAAGCCGCTTCTTCTGAGAAGCGGCTTTTTTTTATTACATTTATAACTAGAAAACGCCCCAACGCAAATTCTTCTGAGCAAGTGTAGTTAAAATTATATTTTATAAATAATACACACCTCATTTTTAAATAATACTTGTATAGATTTAATAAATTGGGAAAACGCTTTAAGCAATGAATACAATAAAATCCCGAAAAGACATTCACCAATTAGTAAGCACCTTTTATTCTAAAATTAGAAAAGACGACTTATTAGGACCTATTTTTAATGCTCATATAGAAAGTGACATGTGGCCAGAACATATTAATCAACTGACTGATTTTTGGGAAACTAACTTATTCGGAATGCCAAAGTTTAAAGGAAACCCAACTAAGAAGCATATCAAAGTAGATGAGAAATCAGATCATACCATTAGTCAACTTCATTTTGGAAAATGGCTACAGTTATGGGTTGAAACTGTCAATGCGTTGTTTGTTGGAGCTAATGCAGAAAAAGCAATATACATGGCGCGTAAAATGTCAACTGGTCAGTATATCTCGATGTGGCAACACAGACCCGATCACAAAAAGCAGTGAAAATTAAATATAAAAAAAGAGCCTTCAAAAATTTGAAGGCTCTTTTAAGTTATAAAACTTAGAGAGAATTATTTCCCGTCCATCTTGTCTTTAAGAGCTTGTAAAGCATCATTGGCATCTCCTAAAGTAGGTTTTGCTTCTGCTGCACTACTTGCTGCTTTTTTAACGGCTGCTTTCACATGCTTAACTTCTTCTGCTTTAAATAGAGCAGTATGAGAAGCCACAACACGTTTGAATTCTTTATTGAATTCAATGATTACAAACTCAGCTGCATCTCCTTTTTTAAGCTTACTTCCATCTTCTTTTTCAAGGTGACGTGAAGGAACAAAAGCAATTACATCTTCGTTAAATTTAACCGTTGCACCTTTATCAACAATCTCTTCTATTGAAGAAGAATGCTTCGTGTTTAATGCAAATTCAGTTTGATATTTATCCCAAGGGTTATCTGTAGTTTGTTTATGACCTAAGCTTAATTTTCTAGCTTCTACGTCTAGTTCAAGAACTACAACTTCTAAGTTATCTCCTACAGCACAAAATTCGCTAGGATGTTTCACTTTCTTAGTCCAAGATAAATCAGAAATATAAATTAATCCGTCAATACCTTCTTCTAATTCAACAAAAACACCAAAATTCGTGAAGTTTCTTACAATTCCAGTATGCTTAGAAGCGACTGGGAATTTAGAAGTAATGTCTGTCCAAGGATCTGCAGAAAGCTGCTTGATACCTAATGACATTTTACGATCTTCTCTATCTAAAGTTAAGATCTGTGCTTTAATTTTATCGCCTACTTTGACGAAATCTTGTGCAGATCGTAAGTGTGTAGACCAAGACATTTCAGAAACGTGAATTAAACCTTCAACGCCTTCAACAACTTCGATAAATGCGCCATAATCAGCAATGACTACAACTTTACCTTCAATCTCATCTCCAATTTTAACGTCTTCACCTAGGGCATCCCATGGGTGTTTGCTTAATTGTTTAAGACCTAATTGAATTCTTGATTTATTTTCATCAAAGTCAAGGATTACAACGTTTAGTTTCTGATCGAGTTCTACAATCTCACTAGGATGATTGATTCTTGACCAAGAAAGGTCAGTAATGTGAACTAAACCATCAACGCCACCAAGATCCATAAAGACTCCGTAAGAAGTAATGTTTTTAACAACACCTTCGAGTACTTGTCCTTTTTCTAGTTGACTGATAATTTCTTTCTTCTGGATTTCGATATCTGCTTCAATAAGCGCTTTATGCGACACCACAACGTTTTTGAATTCGTGGTTAATTTTCACCACTTTGAATTCCATTGTTTTGTTTACATACTGATCGTAATCTCTAATTGGTTTCACATCGATTTGTGATCCTGGTAAGAATGCTTCAATACCAAATACATCGACAATCATACCACCTTTAGTACGACACTTAACAAAACCATTTACAATTTCTCCAGTTTCATTTGCAGAGATCACACGATCCCATGCTTTGATAACTCTAGCCTTACGGTGAGAAAGGATCAATTGGCCTGTTGCGTCTTCACGCACATCAATTAAAACTTCAACTTTGTCACCGACAGTAAGGTTTGGATTGTAACGAAATTCGTTTAATGAAATAACACCTTCAGATTTTGCATTAATATCAATGATCGCATCACGATCAGAAATATGAATAACAGTCCCTTCTACTACTTGATCATCAAGTGTATCTACAAAATTGCTTGCGACTAACTTCTCGAACTCATCAAGTTTAGCATCATCAACGGGATCGATACCCTCTTCGTAATTATGCCAGTTAAAATCTTTAAGGAATTGCTCAGGATTTGCTTGAGCTTCGTTTACTTGTGGTGTTTCTACTGCGGTAGTTTCTGCAGTTACTTCTTCCACATTTGTGTTTTTTTCTTCAGCCATGGCTGTTTTAAAATTTGTATTTTACAGGAGACAGATTCATTTAAGCACCCCTATAAAAGTGTTATTAATTAAATTTAATTCCTTTTAATGAATCTATTATTTGCTAAAAGGAGTGCAATGTTACGATTTATCCTTTATGTTTCCAAATGATTTCTTATCTGTTTTTAAGAGAGAACGCTTAGGGTTAATCAAATTAATGTTTTGATCAACTAAATAACGATGTATGTGAAATTTATGATCGCAGAAATTTAGGGCTAATTGGAGTTGATTTTTGAATTTACTAAGGCGATCACCTGTTCAAATTGTTGTTCCAAGCTAAGCTTTGAATTGTCAATTTCGATAGCATCCTTCGATTTAAATAGTGGAGAATCTTCGCGTGTAGAGTCGAGATGATCTCTTGACGTAATATTTTCAAGTACAGCTTCAAATGATACTTTAGTTCCCGTTGCAATTAATTCATCATAACGCCTTTGTGCCCGTGTATCAGCAGAAGCAGTCATGAACAGTTTAAGCTCTGCATCAGGAAAAACAACTGTACCAATATCTCTTCCATCCATCACAATACCTTTATGGGCTCCCATATGTTGCTGAAGTGCTACCAATTGCATACGAACTTCTGGTACCGATGCGACGATGCTAACCGTATTAGAAACATCCATCGACCTTATCTCTGAATTTACATTTACGCCGTTCAAGTATACTTCAGAAGTTTTTAAAAATTCATTGTATTGAAAAGTCACCTTAATATCTGGCAAACTATTTATGAGTGCTTGTTTGTTTAAAATACCATCATTAACTAACTTTTGTTGTAATGAATACAACGCCACCGCACGATACATTGCACCAGAATCCACATAAACATATTGAAGCGCTTGCGCTAATTGCTTGGCAAGTGTGCTTTTTCCTGTGGAAGAAAATCCATCGATGGCTATTGTTATTTTTCTCACTATTTTAAATTTATTTGAAGACCCAGAAAATTTGTATTTGCAGCTGATGAATAGCGCGCATGTGTATAACTAAATCTCATTCTATTAAACTTCAAGCCGATCCCAAAAGAAAGGCCTGAAAAATTTCGTTGTTCTATAATCTTTAACTCCTCTGCCCTTCTGAAATTATAACCTAATCTTAGGTTAAACCCTTTATCTGGAAATAATTCTAATCCAACAATCGTATGTCTTATAACATTACTAAGAAATCCAATTTTTTCTTCGGATTGCGTACCGTTCAAATCTGTTGTAGCTCGTGCAGGGTTTGCCGTTGCGATAGGCCATTGTTGTAAGTTCTCAAATGTTAAATGCCATCTTAAAGGCACGTTTTCAAGTTTTTGAGAAAGTCCTAGAGCAATTTCAAATGGTAACGATTCTTTCAAACCTGCATAGGTTGTTAATTGTGTTCCAAAATTACGAATTACAAGTGCAGCATTAAAATCTAGATCCTCATTTATATATACTAAGCCTAAATCACCCGCGACTCCTAACGAATTATATTGTTCAAGCTTAGACGATATTAGTTTAAGGTTTCCACCAATATAAAAATCTGAATATCCAACTTGCGTCGCATAGCCCATAGAAATAGCAGCTTCATTACCAGAAAATGTTCCTGTACTTATTCCGTTCTCGTCATAACCATCAAAATTACCATAATTAATATAGGTCATTCCAATATGAAATGTTCTCGTTCTTCGATCCCAAGTGTAAGCATATGCGGCTGTACCGTAGCTAACATCCCCTAAATAATTGGTGTAATTCACTGACAACTGATCATCCATATCTTCGTTGATAGTAGCTGGGTTATACAAAGCTTGTGTGACATCATAATCGATGTTAGTGAGTACCTTTCCTCCTAAAGCTGCTTGTCTCGGAGAAGAAATTAGGTTTAAAAATTGATAGGTCGATTCGCCTCCTAGCTGTGCATGCAAAGCAGGGCTACAGAAAAAAACCAAAAAAACAGTAACAATTGTCCTTATTATCATGTAAAAGTAAATCAGTCCTAAAACGAATTTAAGAAGCGTTTATTTTGAGCGCTACTCAAAAAATCTAAATTAGAGTGTTTTTGCATTTTTCACCTTTTGATTTGTGATGGCGATCTCAATGACTTCACTCATCTCAGAAACAAAATGAAACGTCAAACCTTTCAAATATGTTTGATTGATCTCTTCAATATCACTTTTGTTTTCTTTAGATAGAATAATATCTTTAATTTTTGCGCGTTTTGCTGCTAAAATCTTTTCTTTAATTCCGCCTACTGGAAGTACTTTACCTCGCAACGTGATCTCACCAGTCATTGCTAAGTTTTTCTTAATTTTTTTCTGAGTAAACAAAGACACTAAAGACGTAAGCATCGTAATTCCTGCGCTTGGACCATCTTTTGGTGTAGCGCCTTCAGGAACGTGAATATGCACATTATATGTGTCAAAAATTTCCGATTTTAAATCATATAAGTCTGCATTAGCTTTGATATATTCCATCGCAATAGTCGCAGATTCTTTCATTACTTTACCTAAATTTCCAGTGATATTTAAGTTTCCCTTTCCTTTAGATAAAATAGACTCAATAAATAAAATATCACCGCCAACACGAGTCCATGCTAAACCAGTGACAACACCAGCAACATCGTTATTTTCATATTTATCGCGTTCTAGTTTTGGGCTACCTAATACTTTTATAATGGCATCATTAGAAACCTTAACTTCATAGGATTCCTCCATCGCAATGTTTTTGGCGGCGTAACGCACCATTTTGGCGATTTGTTTCTCCAGACCACGAACTCCCGATTCTCTAGTATAGCCTTCTACAATTTTTTCTAATTGTGGTTGTGCAATTTTTAAATGAGAACCTTTCATTCCATGTTCTGAAATTTGCTTCGGTAATAAGTATTTTTTTCCTATCTGAACTTTTTCCTCAATAGTATAGCCACTCACATTAATAATCTCCATTCGATCTAAAAGTGCGGGCTGTATGGTATTTAGACTGTTAGAAGTTGCCACAAACATGACTTTTGAAAGGTCGTAGCCCATTTCCAAGAAATTATCATAAAATTCTGAGTTTTGTTCTGGGTCTAAAACTTCTAACATTGCAGAGGATGGATCTCCTTGATGTGAACTTGAAAGTTTATCAATTTCATCCAATACAAATACAGGATTGGATGTCCCTGCTTTTTTTAGACTTTGTAAAATTCGCCCTGGCATCGCCCCTATATATGTTTTTCTATGACCTCTTATTTCTGCTTCATCTCTGAGTCCACCTAATGAAATCCGAACATATTCTCTTCCTAAAGCTTCTGCTATAGACTTTCCTAAAGAGGTTTTACCAACGCCGGGAGGGCCATACAAACAAAGAATAGGTGACTTCATATCTTTCCTAAGTTTTAAAACAGCCAAATATTCTATAATTCGACGTTTTACTTCTTCTAAACCAAAATGATCACGGTCCAATATTTTTTGAGCACGTTTCAAATCAAAATTATCATTGCTAAAAGAATCCCAAGGTAAATCTAAAAATAAATCTAAATAGTTCCGTTGAATTGAATATTCAGCAACTTGCGGATTCATCCGTTGCAATTTTCCAATTTCTTTTTTAAAGTGTGTCTCTACTTTTTCATTCCATGTTTTTTTAACGGCACGCGATTTCATGTCCTCAATTTCTTCTTCGTAACTCACACCTCCCAATTCTTCTTGTATGGTCTTTATTTGTTGTTGTAAGAAATATTCGCGCTGTTGCTGACTCATGTCGCTTTGCACTTTGGATTGAATATCGTTTTTGAGTTCTAAACGTTGAAATTCAACATTCATATGCTTCAACGTTAATAACGCACGTTCTTGAAGGTCATGAACTTCTAATAACTTCTGCTTTTCAACCACAGAAAGATTCATATTTGAAGATACAAAGTTGATTAAAAATGAACTGCTTTCAATATTTTTAATCGCAAAGGATGCTTCACTAGGAATTGTAGGACTTTGTTTTATGATCTGTAATGCGAGCTCTTTTATAGATTCTATAATTGCAGGAAATTCGGTAGTACCTAAGGGAGTGATTTCTGGTACATCTTGGATTTTAGCAACCATATAAGGAGTTTCTGAAACCATTTCAGAAATCTGAAACCTCTTTTTCCCTTGGATAATAACGGTTGTATTTCCGTCAGGCATTTTAAGTACTTTTAAAATACGGGCGACTGTTCCTGTGGTGTAGATATCATCTATCGTTGGATCTTCTACGGTCTCGTCCTTTTGTGAAACTACCCCAATGACTTTAGAACCAGAATTTGCTTCATTAATTAACTGAATAGACTTGTCTCGTCCAGCGGTTATTGGAATAACGACCCCAGGAAATAAAACAGTGTTTCGTAGTGAAAGAATCGGGACCGAAGCTGGTAAAGATTCATTTTTTATGGCTTCTTCATCCTCTGTTGTCATTAAAGGAATTAATTCTGAATTTTCGTCAAAGTCTTGTAATGACAAACTGTCAAGCATTGTGAATTTTGATTTGCTCATAGGTATATTAGGTCATTCTGTCATACAACAGAACTAGTTTGATATTAATATTTTACATTAAAGGAAAGTTAACATCTAATAACAGCGTATAAACGTTCCTATAATTATAGGTTCAATTGTTATGCCAACTTAGGAGTAGAAGATATTTATTTAACATATTCGGTGGCTTTGATACGACCTAAAACAACATAAGCAATTAGAAAAAATACAGCTAATGATAATACAGAGTATTGCATAGACCCTGTCAAAGCAATCAGTAATCCAAAAACCAACATCCCTAAAACAATGGCGATTTTTTCGGTAACGTCATAAAAACTAAAATACGTAGCATGATCATGAGTATCTGGTAACAGCTTGGAATACGTAGACCGTCCTATAGATTGAGTTGCGCCTAAAACAAATCCCAACAAAATGCCTAAGCCATAAAAATAGTAATCTACATTCGGTTGATTGACATCTAAAGAAAAACATCCAAAACAGACACCTCCCCAAATAATGAGTGTTAGTTTTAAGGTTCTTAAATTTCCTATTTTAGTGGATAATTTTGAAAATAAATAAGCACCGAATATCGCTACCACCTGAACGAGTATAATAGTGAAAATTAAGTTTGAAGTTGGCAATCCGAGTTCTTTACTTCCAAAAATGCCAGCCATGAGTACAATGGTTTGAACTCCTACACTAAAACAAAAAAAGGAGATTAGAAAATATTTAAGCTGTGGAAAATTGACTAGTTCTTTAAAAACAATCTGTAATTCTTTAAGGCCTTTCCATATAAAGTCTTTTTCAGGCTTATGATTAAATGTGTTATTTGGTAAACGACTGTAGGAGAGTTGTGCAAACCCAAGCCACCAAACCCCTACTAATAAAAATGTAATTCGAGGCGCTAAAGTTGGGTCAGTGATTCCAAACAGTTCTGGCATTTGCACCATTAGAAGGCTAAAAACTAATAATAATACTGACCCCGTATATCCAAAAATAAATCCTTGTGCGCTTACTTTATCTTGCTGTTCTGGAAAGGCAACCTCCGGTAAATAGGCATTATAAAACACTATACTCCCCCAAAACCCAATACTTGCCAGAATGGTAAAAGTGAGTGCCACCCATAAGGTATCTGGTCCTGTAAAAAAGAATAAACACATCACAGATAAGGATCCCAAAAGGCAAAAGAATTTCATGAATTTTAATTTATTACCCATATAATCCGCAATTGCAGAAAGGATAGGCGAAATCCCTGCAACAATTAGAAAGGACAATGCCAAAGTGTAATCATATAAAGATGTTGGATTCCAATATGTCCCTAAAAAAGAAATATCTCCAGCATCATTCGCAAACGAGCTTGTCATACTGCTATAATAAATTGGAAAAATTGCGGTGCTAATAACTAGCGGATATACCGAGTTTGCCCAGTCATAGAATGCCCAAGCTATGGTAAGTTTCTTACTTCCTTTCTCAAATTTTTTCATGTGTCTTATCTATTATTTTTTAAAAAGGTCACATGCTGTTCGTTATTAGTCATTCCCTTGGGTGCTAATAATTTTAGCAAGCTCGTTTCATAAAAAAACAGCTCATTTAGTTGAGCAGCCCCCAATTTAATGAATTATTTCAATCTAAAAGTATGTATTACCTAAAAGATGTCACTCCAAATTTACGAGCTTCATCCTTGGCTTGATCAGCTAAGGACTTTAAGTTTGATATTCGAGAATCATTTGACGGGTGTGTACTCAAAAATTCAGGAGGGCCTTTACCGCCGCTATTTGCTTTCATGCGCTCCCATAATTTAGAGGCTTCCTCAGGATTATATCCCGCAATCGCCATGAGGTATAAACCGATTTTATCCGCTTCCGTTTCATGAGATCTACTAAATGGTAACATACCTCCAACAGATGACCCCACCGCATAAGCTTGCATCCAAAGAGCTTGTTCTGAAGGTTTTTTGTCTTTGGTAAGAACTGCAACTCCTACTCCTGCTCCTTGTTGTATCATTCCAGCACTCATGCGTTGTTGACCGTGATTGGCAAGGGCGTGCGCCACTTCATGCCCCATAATGGCAGCGACCCCTGTTTCGCTATTTGCAATCGGAAGAATACCCGTGTAAAAAACGATTTTTCCGCCTGGCATACACCAAGCATTCACTGTCTTGTCATCAACTAAATTGTATTCCCATTTATAATCTTTTAAATAGCCTTGATAATTATTAGCATCCAACCAGCGTTCTGCGGCTACAGAAATTCGCTGCCCCACTCTTGTAATCATTTCTGCATCCGAAGTGCCTTTTAGAACTTTATTATCTGTCAAAAATTGATCATACTCCGCAAAAGCCATTGGTAATAATTGAGAGTTGGGCATAAATGCCAAGGTTTTATTTCCTGTAAAAGGATTCGTTGCACAAGTAAAACAAAAGATACAACTTAGGAATGTTAAAAGTAAATGTTTCATTTATATTGAGTTTATTTAAAAATCGGGTTCTAACAAATTTGACACAAATCTATTTCATTAGTCACAAATTTATGTGAAAAAAATATAACGGATTAAATAAATACTTATTTTTAGTGAAATTTAAAATCCTACTCATGACTATTAAAAAAATAATTTCAATTTTTACAATTTGTCTTCTATTTTCGTGTCAAACGAAAGCACAAAAAAAAGAAGTTTTTAGAGTTACCAAAACGGAACAAGAGTGGAAAAATCAGCTAACTGAGCTTCAATATTATGTATTGAGACAAGCGGGAACAGAGCGTGCTGGTTCGAGTCCTTTAGATAAAATCTACACCCCTGGTATTTATAGTTGTGCTGGCTGTAACACGCCTCTTTTTAATGCTGCTGATAAATTTAATTCTGGCACTGGATGGCCTAGTTTTGATAAAGAAATAAAGGATAATGTGGCGTTTTCTGTAGATTACAATATAGGAATGGCACGAACGGAAGAACATTGTGCCGTTTGTGGCGGTCATTTAGGTCATGTATTTAATGACGGCCCTAGAAAAACAACAGGTAAACGGCATTGTATTAATGGCGCTGCCTTAACATTTACACCAACACCAAATGAATAAACAAGAAGTAAATTGGAAAGAAAAATTAACAGACGAACAGTACCAAATTCTTAGAGAAAAAGGCACTGAAAGACCGCATTCAGGCGCCTATAATCTTCATTTTGAAAAAGGTACTTACTGTTGTGCAGGTTGTAATGAACCTCTTTTTGAAAGCAGCACCAAATTTGACGCGCATTGTGGATGGCCAAGTTTTGATGAATCAATTAAAGGGAAGGTTGGATATATATCCGATAAAACTCTCGGTATGATCCGAACCGAAATTGTGTGTAAAACATGTGATGGACACTTAGGACATGTGTTTAATGATGGGCCTACCGAATCGGGTACGCGTTACTGTGTGAATTCTGTGAGTTTGAAGTTTAAAGACGACTAAAATACACTACTTAATGAAAAACGCTTCCCTAAATAGTTTATCTAAAGAATTTAACTACTATAAATCTCTAGGGGAAAAAACCTTAAATCAACTTTCGGATTCCGAGTTAAATTGGACACCAAACGAAGCGAGTAATTCTATGGCCACGATTGTCAAGCACCTCTCTGGAAACATGTTATCAAGGTGGACAAACATTTTCAAAGAGGATGGCGAAAAAATCTGGCGCAATAGAGATCAAGAGTTTATTGCTGATGAATGGGATAAAGAAGCCGTTTTGAAACAGTGGAATAGCGGTTGGAATTGTTTTTTTGATACCTTCAATCAATTGGAATCAACCGAACTGAAAAAAATCATTTATATCCGAAATCAGGGGCATACAGTACTAGAAGCCCTTAATAGACAACTGGCGCATTATGCTTACCATATTGGACAACTTGTTTTTATTGGAAAACTAATAAAGAACACGGACTGGAAATCGTTGTCAATACCAAAAGGTAAATCAACTGAATATAATACTTTAAAATTCTTAAATAAAAAAAGCAAAACACATTTTACAGAAGACCTTTAATATTACAATTAGGTTTTGTAAATTTGCACTTTAAAACCAATTCAAAATACTGATTTTATGAGTAAATACGACGTTATTGTTTTAGGAAGTGGCCCAGGCGGTTATGTTACTGCCATTAGAGCTTCACAGTTAGGCCTTAAAACTGCCGTAATTGAAAAAGAAAGCTTAGGAGGCGTCTGTCTAAATTGGGGGTGTATTCCTACCAAAGCACTTTTAAAGTCTGCGCAAGTATTTGAATACCTGAAACATGCGGAAGATTATGGACTTACAATTAAGGAGTTCGATAAAGATTTTGATGCTGTGGTCAACCGCAGTCGAAATGTAGCTGATGGCATGAGTAAAGGCGTTCAGTTTTTAATGAAAAAAAATAAAATCGATGTCATTTCTGGTTACGGTACGTTAAAACCAGGGAAGAAAGTCGATGTAGATGGTACCATACATAGTGCCGATCATATTATTATTGCAACAGGCGCACGCTCACGTGAATTGCCAAATTTGCCACAAGATGGTGTAAAGGTAATTGGCTATCGAAAAGCAATGACTTTAGAGAAACAACCTGAAAAAATAGTCATTGTAGGTTCTGGTGCCATTGGGGTAGAATTCGCTTATTTTTATAACTCAATGGGTACAGATGTGACTGTTGTGGAGTATTTACCACGCATTGTCCCTGTCGAAGATGAAGACGTTTCTAAACAACTCGAACGTTCTTTTAAGAAAAGTGGTATTAAAGTTTTAACGTCAACCGAGGTAACTTCCGTTGATACTTCTGGAGAAGGTGTCAAAGCAACTATCAAAACCAAAAAAGGAGAAGAAATTTTAGAAGCTGACATCGTGTTATCTGCTGTTGGCATCAAAACAAATATTGAAAATATTGGATTAGAAGATGTTGGAATTGTAATTGACAGAGATAAGATTTTAGTCAATGATTTTTACCAAACAAATATTCCAGGTTACTATGCGATTGGTGATGTAACGCCTGGCCCTGCCCTCGCCCATGTTGCTTCTGCAGAAGGCATTTTATGTGTCGAAAAAATTGCAGGCCAGCATGTCGAAGCGATTGATTATGGAAACATTCCAGGCTGTACCTACTGTACTCCAGAAATTGCAAGTGTTGGACTGACGGAAGCACAAGCTAAAGATAAAGGCCATGATATTAAAGTTGGTAAATTTCCATTTTCTGCTTCAGGAAAAGCAAGTGCTGGCGGTCATAAAGAAGGCTTTGTAAAAGTGATTTTTGATGCCAAATATGGCGAATGGTTAGGCTGTCATATGATAGGAACCGGCGTTACCGATATGATTGCGGAAGCTGTTTTAGGTCGAAAACTTGAAACAACCGGACATGAAGTATTAAAAACAATTCACCCACACCCGACTATGAGTGAAGCGGTGATGGAAGCGGTTGCTGATGCTTATGGCGAAGTGATTCACATTTAAACAAAAAAAACATACATATTAAAGACTGCCTGAAAAGGTGGTCTTTTTTGTTATATAAAACTTTGTAATCCGAGCTCATAACTTTGCAATCCAAACCCAAGGATAACGCCTTTGGCATTTGGTGATATATATGATTGATGTCTGAATTCTTCTCTAGAAAATGTATTGGAGATATGCACTTCGATGACAGGCGTTTCAATAGCTTTAATCGCATCACCAATACCGACGGATGTGTGAGTGTAAGCAGCTGCATTTAGAATAATACCATCATAGGAAAAACCAACCTCTTGGATTTTATCAATCAACGCCCCTTCTATATTGGATTGAAAATAGGACAGTTCAAAAGCCACATACTTAGTTTTTAACTCCGCATAAAAGTCTTCGAATGATTGTGCACCGTAAATTCCAGGCTCGCGTTTCCCTAATAAATTCAAATTGGGACCGTTAATGATGATGATTTTTTTCATATGCCTTTTTATAGTTTTTTTTATCCGTCATATGTGTTCGCTGTCATTCATTCTCTTGAATTACATTGCTTTTAACATGCTCGGTTTATTCTACAAAAATACAAAAGTTATGGGATAAAAAAAGAGGAAGCGATGCTTCCTCTTTTTTTTATGAAATTTAACAAAGTGATTAGAAAGTATATCCTACTGAAAGTTGAAAAACACTGTTTTTAACTTTTATATTTGATTCATTATCATCGGAAATATCCGACAATCCTAAATTATAACGCGCTGCAAAATTTAAACCACTTTCAAGTTTATAACCTGTTCCAAAATTAAATCCAAAATCAATAGATTTAAAATCATCTTTAACATCTACAGAAACATCGTCCGTTCCAGCTTCAGCTTTAATTAAAAACCCAATTTGTGGACCCGCTTCGAGACTAAGTCCTTCAGTTACGTAATATTTAGCCATAATAGGAAGATTAATATAATCTAAATTTAGTTTAAATTCAGAATCTGAAGTCCCTTGAGCAGAATATAATAATTCTGGTTGAATTGAAAAAGTTTCAGAAACAGAAAATTCTACAACACCTCCAAAATGGAATGATGTTATTCCTTCTAAATTTTCATCAGAATCAGAAACGTTAGTATTAGCAAAATTAATACCTGCCTTAACTCCAAAAGTAATGTCTTGTGCATTAACCGTTGTTAAAGCGAATACAGCCGCAGCTGTTAAAAGTAATTTTTTCATAATAGTTTTGGTTTTTATAATTATTAAGCAACAAATATAGTGCGTAATATGATATCAAAAAAAAATCCAACAGATTTGAAAACTCGGATATTTTAAAATGTTTAAGTATTTATTTAAACATATAAAACAAAAAACATCAACTCTATAACACTAAAAATTAGGATATATCTTATTAAATTAAAATATAATAAATTAATAATGGTTATATTTTATTTATTATATATTGAACGAAAATATTTTTAAAAATTTATAATATTTATTCAAATCAGCAGAAAAATAGACCTTATAAATCGTATAAAGTGTTGAGATACGTTAAGTAAAAGCAACTATAAATCATAAAAATTATTAAAATTAATTAGTGGTTCCTATAATTTTTGTAATATCGTTGGATAATTATTAATATTAATAACATATATATATGAAACTCAAACTTACTGCGCTACTCCTAGTAATCGCTAATCTAAGTATCGGGCAGGCTACTCTACAAGAAACGTATGCGACAAGCATTAGTGCTAATGAATTAAAAGAAAAACTATATACTTATGCCTCTGATGAATTTGAAGGCAGAGAAACAGGTACTAAAGGTCAGAAAATGGCTATTGAGTACCTAAAAAATACCTACACTGAACTAGAGATATCTGCTGCTAAGGGAGATGGAAACTATTTTCAAAACGTACCTTTAGTTGAAGTAAAAACCCCAGTGGTCTCTATCGCTATTGATGAAATTTCATTTGAATATTATACAGATTTCATTAGTATTGCAGATGGCGAAACAAACACAATCAATACTGATGAAGTTGTGCTTGTTGGCTATGGAATTAAGGATGCTCGTTATAATGACTATAAAGAGTTGGATGTACGTGGAAAAGTGGTCATCGCTATTGGTGGAGAGCCAAAGGATTCGCTTGGTGTGTATAACGTTAGTGGTTCTGAAGAAAACTCTAAGTGGTCTAACGGCCGTCAAGAATTAAGTTCAAAACGAAATGCAGCTAAAGATCTTGGCGCAAAAGCCTTCTTTTTAATAAATCAATCGTTGTTTCAACGCTATTCAACGTATTATAAAGCACGTGAAGAACGCGGTGGCGAAAGTAATTTGGCCTTAGATGTCAAAGAAGACCCAATGTATGGTTTCCTTGTGAGTGAAGAAATGGGTTCTAAGTTATTAAATACAACTACTATTAAAATTGATTTTGAACAAATCAGTAAACCCATTACATCTGAAAATGTAGCAGCGATGATTAAAGGCAGTGAAAAACCAGATGAATACGTTATTTTGTCTGCTCATTTAGATCATGTTGGGATGCATGACGGCGAAGTTTTTAATGGAGCTGATGATGATGGTTCTGGAACCGTCGCTATTTTGGAAATTGCAGAAGCGTTTAAAACCGCTCAAAAAAATGGACATGGCCCGAAGCGTTCTATTATATTTTTACACGTTACTGGTGAAGAAAAAGGATTATTAGGCTCTCAGTACTATACAGATTATGATCCCATTGTTCCCTTAGCACAAACCATTACCAATTTAAATATTGATATGATTGGACGTACAGACCCTAAGCGTCTAGAAGGCGAACGTAACTATATCTATCTCATTGGAAGTGACAAACTCAGTACGGATTTACACAACGTATCCGAAGAGATGAATACAAAATATACCAATATAGAATTAGACTATACCTACAATGATGAAAATGATCCCAATCGTTTCTACTACCGTTCTGATCATTATAATTTTGCAAAAAACAACATTCCTATCATTTTTTATTTTAATGGCACACATGCCGATTATCATAAAGCAACAGATACACCTGATAAAATTGAGTATGACCTGTTAGAAAATAGAACACGATTGGTCTTTCATACGGCTTGGGAAGTGGCGAATAGAGATGATGCTGTGCGTGTTGATAAAGCAGTGGAGTAAACTTCACAACATATAAGTATACAAAAAAAGCTTCTCTAAAAATAGAGAAGCTTTTACTTTTTGGGTGGAAGACCGGGCTCGAACCGGCGACCCTTGGTACCACAAACCAATGCTCTAACCAACTGAGCTACAACCACCGTTTGGCATTCAAATAATGCGTTTGCAAATGTATAGTATTTCGTGTTTTATACAAACACTTTTTAATATTATTTTAAGTCAAATAACGAATCAATTGCAGGAAGGCGTTCTAGGTTGAATCCCTCAGCATACTCCACACCAACAATGC
>Ga0209119_1001687_pt1 | contig 21336 bp, 21 predicted proteins | sample COG_03_FD_184747 | JGI IMG/M metagenome (GOLD analysis project Ga0209119, IMG submission 184747) | Pelagic Microbial community sample from North Sea - COGITO 998_met_03 (SPAdes) (version 2) | ecosystem: Environmental > Aquatic > Marine > Neritic zone/Coastal water | place: Helgoland, sampling... | reverse complement strand
TTTAATTCTCGGTACGGTGACCTTGAGACCGACTTTTTTTAATTCTTGATCTTCTAGAGTCATGGTTACCCCTTCTCTATGTTAGTCGCTTTGGGTATTATCCCCATTCGCGCAACCAACTGGAACCCCACAAATGCGATTAGTTCTACTTTGTTTACTTAGTTTCTCTCTTCTTTCAGCCGGCTGTAGCTGGATAAAGTTCCCCGGCGTACACAAAGTCGATGTCCAGCAGGGAAATATCGTCGATCAGGAGATGATTGATAAGTTGCTCCCAGGGATGACCAAGTCTCAGGTTCGTTTTGTTCTAGGTACGCCACTGGTGGTCGACACTTTTAATCAGTCGCGCTGGGATTACTATTACAATCGGGTGACATCCCAGGGAAAAGAGACTCAAGAGCAAGTGACGATCTTTTTCAATACTGAGGATAAGCTCGAACGCATGAGCGGCGACTACCTGCCGACCACGGCAACTCCCGAAGCGAGATAAATCTGAGCCCCTTGTTTAGGCGCCCTGCTCTTTTTTAAGCTTTGCCTCTTCGGCACGGCGACGTCGAACTTCCTTGGGGTCAGCGATCAGAGGTCGATAGATTTCAACTCGATCTCTATTTTGCAGCTGGTAGACATCTGGCTCCGGCAATCCTTTGGTGCCTAGCACCTGAGAAAAGATTCCCATCTTACAATTTTCCAGGTCGATTTCAGCAAAGCTCTGCACAATACCCGACTGCACCACAGCTTGATAAGCGGTGGTGCCAGTCGCCACATCCAGTTTGATCAGCTTCTGTTTTTCAGGCAGTCCATAAACCACTTCTACAGTGATCGTTGTTTCATTATCAGTCATTTGGGTTTCCATAAATCTGGTCGGCTCGACGGCAGAGTGAGTCTACAAGCTCATTGGCCATAGTAGAGAATAGTTTCGATGCAGCCAAGCCGACTGCCATATTGTTAAATTCAAATTCCAAATCCAGGCTTACTTTGCAAGCCTGCGGGGTCAGCGCCTTAAATCGCCACACCCCTTTTAAACTTTTAAACGGGCCATCCTCAAGATTCATCTCTATCACCGAGGGTGCCTGCAGGCTATTTCTGGTCATAAAGCTGGTCTTTACGCCGCCTTTTTTTAAATCCAGCCGCGCAACCATTTGCTGATCCGTATGCTCAAATACTTCTGTCATTTGGCAGCCCTCCATAAACAGCGGATAGCTTTGCACATCATTGACCAGATCAAACATGGATTGATCCGAGTGCATCACCAGAGCGGAGCGCTGAACAGTATTCACAGAAGCCTCAAGAGAAGAACTTGTCGTAGATGCCCATCACAAACACTGCTGAGATGGCCACAGGCGCTAAATAGCGCAGGGTGAATCTCCACAGTTGCACAACCACTGGCGGCGTACCCTGCATCTCGTCATCGACAAACTGCTCTTTCATTACATAGCCGACAAATATGGCGATCAACAGCCCGGATAGCGGCAACATCACATTAGAGGTTAAAAAGTCGAGGAAGTCGAAGAAGGTAAAGCCGGCAACGGTCGCCTGCGACCAGATATTAAATGAGAACACGCTTCCCAGGCCCAGTACCCAGGTGCCACCAGCAATCAGCAGGTTAGCCTGAATACGGGTCATATTTTTAGCCTCAATCAGCCAGGCAACACCGGGCTCAAGCAGAGAGATCGCCGAGCTCCATGCGGCAATTGTGACCAGCACAAAAAATATCGAACCGATCAGCAGACCGCCGGGCATACTACCAAAGGCTACTGGCAAGCTGATAAACATCAGCCCTGGCCCGGCACCGGGCTCAAGACCAGGGGTGGCAAATACAATCGGAAAGATAACCAGACCCGAGATTATCGCCACCATGCTATCGAAAAAGGCCACGGTTAAAATGGTCTTACCTATATTGGCGCTCTGAGGCATATAGGCACCGTAAGCCATAATCGCGCCCATACCTATGCTCAGGGTAAAGAATGCCTGACCCATAGCTTCGAGCAGACCGCGCCCAGTCAAAGCGTCGAGATTAAAGCTAAATAGAAAATCCCAACCGGCCTGGAAATTGCCGCGGAAAATACTGAAGCCGAGCAACACAAACAGCATGACAAAAAGTAGCGGCATCAATATTTCAACGGCGATACCCAGACCTTTTTTAACCCCGCCAACCACCACGCCAACGCAGAGAACCATAAAGAATGTCTGCCAGCCTATCAGGCGAGCCGGGTCAGCCAACAGGTTGCCAAATACAGCAGAGGCGGCATCACCATTGGCGCCGCGCAACTCACCGGAGGCCATGGCAAAAATATAGTCCAGCGCCCAGCCGGCAATCACTGCGTAGAAAGAGATAATTAACATACCGGCGAGAACACCCAGCCAACCCAGATGGCGCCAGGCGGAATTGGCCCCACTCTCAGCAACCAGCTCGCGCACCGAGTTGATCGGACTCTGGCGTCCACGGCGACCTATGGCCACCTCGGCCATCATCACTGGTACACCAATAATTAGAATACAGGCGAGATAGGCGAGAACAAATGCACCACCACCGTTGTTGCCGGCCACATAGGGAAACTTCCACATATTGCCAAGCCCAACTGCCGAGCCAGTGGCCGCCATAATAAATGTCCAGCGACTAGCCCAGGTTCCGTGCATCCCTTTTTGTTGCAAGCCCATAAAACTTCTCCAATTTTTATCCCGAATTGTAACTCTATCCCCAGAGCGATCCTAATAAAAAACCTCCTGCGGCGGTGCATTTGTTTATGATAAATACCACAGCCAACGTATAATTGTCCGCTATGACCAAAAAGAAACCCAAAGCCCCATCAAATACTATCGCCCTCAATAAGAAGGCGAAGCATAACTATTTCCTTGAACAAAAGTTTGAGGCGGGAATTACATTAATGGGCTGGGAAGTGAAAAGCCTGCGCGATGGCAAGGTTAATTTAACTGACACCTATGTGTTGATTCAGAATGGTGAGGCCTATTTAATCGGCACTAATATCACTCCGCTGAAAACGGCTTCAACCCACTATGTCACCGAGCCTATCCGCTCACGTAAGCTTTTACTCAATCGTCGCGAACTCGACAAACTTGAGGCCGGGGTTAACCAGAAGGGGCATACCTGTGTCTGTACCGCTCTGTACTGGAAGAACCATCTGGTGAAATGCGAGATTGCTCTGGCCAAGGGCAAGGCGGATTTTGATAAGCGTCAGGATGAAAAAGAGCGCGACTGGGATCGCCAAAAACAGCGAATTATGCGCCACTCTTAATCACCCATTAATTACCGGCAGTATTATTTTTTCCTATCAAACAGCCCTTTAAGTGCTCCGGCTTTTTCCTTGACCTGATCTTCCAGCGATCGACCTAATTCTTTTACCGCCCCCGACTGGCTTACCGCTTTACCGGCGGCACCGACAATTGCGTTGATAATCTCTCCTGCGGCCTCAGCGGCGGTGACGCCGTTACTGTCGCCAGCAGATTGACCTATATCGGTAAGATGTAGGTCTGGCAAATCTAAGTCCAAACCCTTGCCACCGAGAATAGCGTAGCTAACCTTGCCACCGGTAATTCTCAAATCGCGAATAATAAATTTTTTGCCGCTTTCCCCTGCACTGCTCTGGTCAGACTCTGTACCCAGATAACTGGCAATATTGGCTTGAATACGATCGAGATTGCTATGGCCATCGGCGCGCTGCATGGTAATCTGTGGCGCCACAATACGCAGAGACTCGATAATAATAGTGTCAGTGGCCAGCGACTCGGCGTCCATAGCAAAGCTTATCTCACCGAGGGTAAATGCGTTTTCCGCAGAAAAGCCCTCGGGGTTGCCCACCCGCAGCCCAGAAAAACTGCCCTTGGCTGTGGTCAGCGATAGATCTACCGAACTGAGGGTAACGGATGTCTGGGTCATTTCCGGGCCAATGGTTTCTACCGCTGTCTTTATACCGCGATCCAAATTTGTCACCACAAAAATCACCAGCGCGATAATCACCAAAAGAATTACCGATACAACTTTGCCAATCTTTTTCATATTTCTACCCTGCAAAAATAATATTTGTATTTGAAAATAACAGTTAGCTAAAGCATAGATGCTATTCTGTTATCTGTAAAAATTAGCAGCGCCGCTGCCGAGGGCCAAATCAACAATGATGACTAAACTATCTCCACTGGCAACCCCCTCCTTGATTATGGAAGGCTTTAAGCTGCTCTGGCATCGTCGTCTTCGCTGGATGGTGATTATTCCGCTGATTATTAATATTGTGCTGTTCTCTGCGGTCACCTGGCTTGCCGGCATCTGGGTTGGCGACTGGCTCGACTGGCTGACAGCCTCAGTACCGGAATGGCTGCAGTGGCTGGCATGGGTAATCTGGTTGTTATTTGCCCTGCTGGTACTGGTTGTCTACGCGTTCACCTTTACCATTGTCGCCAATCTAATTGGCTCGCCGTTTTACGGGATTATTGTCGAGCGTGTTATCAGTATGCAGCGCGGCGAATGCGATCAAACAGCCGAGACATTAACATCATTAATAGCTACGGCCCGGGATAGTTTTTTCCGCGAGTTGCAGATAATGGCCTATATGTTGCCTCGCACTGTCGCGGTGTTACTGGTCACTCTAGTGGTTAGCTTTATACCGGTGATCAATATTCTTGCGCCACTAATCGCCGGCAGCTGGGCGGCTTGGTCACTGGCGATACAGTATTTTGATTACCCTGCCGACAGTGATCAGGTGACATTTAGAGAGATGCGAAAGATGGCGGCGAAACAGCGCTGGTTATCGCTGGGCTTTGGTTTTTCGGCTCTTGGTGCCGCGGCGGTTCCAGTGGTTAATCTACTACTGTTACCTGCGACGGTGATTGGCGGCACCCTGCTGTGGTGCCGCGAGTATAAGGATCAAAAAAGCGATAAAACCAGCTAATGATTACTCAGCTGGTTTTTCCTGATCGACCTGACTTTCTTGAGAAGCTTCCTGAACTGGGGCTTCTGCTAGAGGAGCTTCTTCTGTAGCGGGCTCTTCTTTAACAAGCTCTTCTTCTGTTTTGGACTCTGTCTCTGCAGGTTTTTCTGCTGCTGGCTTCTCTTCTACTGGCTGTTGCTGTGCGGGCGCAGCTTGAGCAGTTTCTTCTTGAGCTGGCTCTACTGCAGGAGCTTCTTGTTTAGGAGCTTCTTCTTTAGGGGGCTCTTCTTTAGGCGCTTCCTTTTTAGGAGCGTCTTTTTTAGGGGCAGGTGGGCGTTTGCGCGCTGGCGCAGGAACATCGGCCAGTAGAGCTTCATCAGGCATGGTGCAAGGTAGCTTCATATCGAGAAGTTTTTCAATCGGCTCGAGTAAAAACGCATCATCTTCACAGGCAAAACTTACTGAGATACCGGTCTGTCCGGCACGACCGGTGCGGCCAATACGGTGGACATAGTCTTCCGGCTCTTCCGGCAAGGTAAAGTTAATCACATGGCTAACACCATTTACATGGATACCACGGCCGGCTACATCTGTAGCGACCATGACTTTAAGGCTGCCATTTTTAAATGATTCGAGGGTTTTCATACGGCGGTTCTGCGGCACATCACCGGCGATCAAACCAACCTTAAAGCCCTTCTTTTTTAAACGCTCATAGAGCGTTCGGCAAATATCGCGGCGATTGGCAAACACCATCACGCTCTCCACCGCATCATCTTTAAGAATATTCTGCAGCAGATTAAATTTTTCACTGGCGGTAGTAATAAATATCTTCTGCTCTACGGTATCTGTAGCAACGCGCTCCGGCTCCATTTCGAGCATAACCGGCTTGTCGGTCCACTGTTCAGATAAACGCAATACTTCAGGCGTAAAAGTCGCAGAGAACAATAATGTCTGACGGTCTTCACGAGGTGGAGTCAGTCGCACCAGTCGACGCACCTGAGGAATAAAGCCCATATCGAGCATACGGTCGGCTTCGTCGATAACCAGCACTTCAACCTGATCCAGATGAATATCTCTATTGTTGGCAAAGTCCATTAGGCGGCCAGGGGTTCCAACCAAAATATCGCAATGGTTCTTTTGGACCTTCTGCAGCTGCTTGGCGTAATCCATACCGCCAACCAAGGTGTGTACTTTAAGATCAGTGTGCTTGACTAACTGCTCGGCATCTTCGCCAATCTGAATGGCCAGCTCTCTTGTCGGCGCCAGAATAAGTGCGCGCGCTTCACCCATATAACGCTCATCTTCGATAGGGTGATTTAACAAATCACTGATCGTACTGATCAGAAATGCCGCTGTTTTACCTGTACCGGTCTGCGCCTTGCCAACCATATCATGGCCGCGTAGCGTATGCGGTAGCGAGGCACCCTGAATCGGTGTGCAGTAGGAGAAACCAGCACTTTGAATACCGCGCAGAAGAGGCAGTGGCAGATCAAAGTCATGGAAGCGAACCTTACCCTCTTGTGGCTCAACGACAAATTGGTCGACAGACCATTTCTTATTGCCACCGCGACCACGGCCGCGGCGTCTTCCGCCACGCGATGAGTTTGATGGCTTATTATTGGCGCCATTGTCAGGTTTTGCTTTAGTTTCAGTAGATTCAGTCAAGGTAAGGTACGCATTGTTAGACAGGTTAAATACGCGAAAACGCTCATCAGTAAATCATTAATTGATCAATAATGACGTTATCTGCGCTCATAATTGCGCGCGAAGTGTAGCAGAATTGTCCTCGGCCCGTTTATTTTAATAAACAGGCCTTACAGACAGATGGCTTATCAGTAGCTCTAGCAGCTCTTGCAGAAGTGTTTCGACAGCCAGTAATCAACACTGACCCAGCGGCCCGCACCGCTAAATAAAAGCATTAACAGCATAATAAAATAGGTTGCCGCAAATTCGATGCCGTTGTTTAAAACCACAAAGCTGCCCTTTTCGGTAAGCCAGCTGTAGTTGCCATGTCGGCGCAGTATAGATTTTGCTGCCGAGACCCGCTCGCCAACACCAACACTGTTTTCCAGACTTCTCTGAGCCGCGGGAATACCCACTGTGGCCAACACTTTTGCGGTGCTGGTATCCGGGTCACCCGGCGCTATGGCAAACCAGCCATTATCCCAGTGGGCGGTTCCGGCAGCCACGATCATGGTCATCATCAGTGGAATCACCACCAATCGAGTTGCCGCTCCGAGCAATAATGCCAGACCACCAAACAGCTCTGCACTAGCGGCTAAAAAGACCATCAGTGCGGGCATCGGCAGACCGAGCCCCCAATCCGGATTGCCAAACCAGGCCACCATATCATTCCAGTTGGCGAACTTATGGGCGCCGACACCAATAAAGATCGGCGCTAAATAAAGGCGCAGTGCCAGAGGCCCGAGCCAGTTGAAGTAGTTTAATTTTTCGATAAATGATGCGTATAGCGAGGTGTATTTTGGCATTTCGATCACTCCGTTGAGTCGGTTTGTTTTTTTTTCGCTGGAAAATTAGATTGTCCAAGCGTAAATAAATTCCAAGCGCTCAACAACCAATCAATACTCCAAGCATATATTACGCGAATAGTTTGTCTTTTTGCTCGCATTGCAGACGCTATTAAACGAAGATAAGGCATAACTAAAATTTGTGTTGAACATGCTGTCCAAAAACACCCAAAACCCTACCTTTGCTAATAGCGCACTGCTACTTTGGCGTCTTGCCGGACCACTGATTCTCGGCCAGATTGCTGTGGTCGGCATGACGGTCACGGATATTTATGTGGCGGGTCAGGTCGGTGCTGACACTTTGGCGGCCGTTCAGCTGGGTGGCACCATGTGGGCGATGATCAATCTGGCTGTAATTGGCATTATGATTGGCAACAGTCCGATTATCGGCAATTACTGGGGGGCGGGGAAATTCCATCTGGTGCGCTTTCAATTTCAGCAGTCACTGTGGCTCGCTGTACCCATGGGCATTCTTGTCAACTGCGCAATCCTGATCGGTATTTTTATACTCGGCGAACTGGATATAACCCCTGAAGTCCTTGATATTGGACGCCGCTATCTTATGCCATTTCTGATTACCGGCCTGATGTTTCCGGCATTCTTTGCTTTTCGCAGTACCTTTGAGGGTATCGGCGATACGCGTCCGGTAATGGTTTTCAATGCCGCCGCCTTTCTACTCAATATAGTTCTGGATTACACACTGGTGTTTGGCCACTTTGGCTTTCCCGCGATGGGCGGCGAAGGGGCCGCCTGGGCAACGGCAACGGTGATGACATTTTTACTGCTGTGCATGGCAATTTATGCGCAGCGCTCGCGAACCATGCGCGCTCTTAGGCTCTACCACCAGTTTGCCCGCGCCAATATTGCGGCGATTAGTAATATCCTTAAGCTCGGCGTTCCCATCGCCCTAAATATCTCAGCAGAGATGTGCTTCTTTGCGATTATCCCCCTGATGATTGCCCATCTGGGTGCCAATGTTGTCGGCGCTCATGCTATCGCCATCAATATTGATTCACTGGCCTTTATGGTGCCGCTGGGTATGGCTCAGGCACTAACTATTAAGGTTGCCCATGCCGAGGGCTCTAACAATCCCAAGCTTGCCAGACAGATCTGTCTGGTCGGCTTTAAGCTGGTCTTTATCCTGGCTCTGGTTATGGCGGCTATCAAGATTGCTTTCCGCGTCGATTTCGCCACAGCCTTTAGCGCTGACCCCAGCGTGCAGGCGATTGCCATCAATCTGTTCTTTTTTGCCGCGGTGCTGGGCTGTGTCGACTGCTTGCAGATGTGTGCCAGTGGCGCACTGCGCGGCTATAAGGATGTGCGCTTACCTCTAGTAATTCAGGTGGTTGCATTTTGGGGTATCGCTTTCCCAATCGCCTACTCGCTAGCGCTGACAGATTTTTGGGGCGAGCCGTTGGGTGTTTACGGCTTCTGGGCAGGAATGGTTATTGGTGCCCTCTGTGCGGGAATTGGTCTTCTCAGTCGCTGGAATATTGTCTCGCGCAAGAGAATTGCCGCGGCGGCTGACGCTCAATTACCGGCTTAAAATCACCCAATTAATAGCATCCGAGAGTAATTCGCTCGAGGTCATTAAGATCACGCCGGGTTTCCACTTGGGCAAAACCGGCTTGCTCAAATAACTCACGCACTGCAGGCCCCTGCTGATAGCCGTGCTCGACCATCAACCAGCCTCTATCTGCCAGATAGTTAACACTCTCGGCAATCAGCAGACGCAAATCATTTAACCCATCAGAGCCAGAGACCAGCGCTGAGGCGGGTTCAAAGCGCACATCACCCTGAGTTAAATGCACATCGTTATCTTCTATATAAGGCGGATTACTAACAATAAGATTAAAGCGCTGCGCGGGAATTTCCGCAAACCAACTACTCTGAAATATTTCTACATTGTTTAGCTGATGGCGATGACAATTGGCACTGGCAAGTTGCACTGCATTGGGCATCAGATCCACAGCACTGATTTGCCACTGGCTGCGCTCGCTGGCGAGTGCCAGTGCAATAGCACCGGTGCCGGTTCCCAGGTCGAGGGCTTTAGACTGCTCGGGAAGCTCTAACTCAAGGGCGGCTTCGACCAATAATTCAGTCTCGGGGCGGGGAATTAAGGTATCAGGCGATACATTTAAATCCAGCGTCCAAAAACCCTGCGTGCCAATTAAATAGGCAATCGGTTGGCCCTGAATCCGTCGCTCTAGCAGCTGCTGAAATTGCGCCTGGTCAGCACTGTTGAGTTCCCGGTCGGGCCAGGTTTTAAGATAACTGCGCTCGACATTGAGCACATGGCAGAGCAACAGTTCGCAATCCACTGTCGCCGTGTCGCTGCGATGATTGAGCTGAACAGCAGATTTAAGCAGCTGTGAAATATCCATTAGTCGGCAAGGCTAGCCAACTGCTCCGCCTGAAATTCACTGACCAGTGGCTGGACAATTTCATTCAGAGAGCCTTCCATCACTTCACTCAATTTATACAGAGTCAGATTGATACGGTGGTCGGTGACCCTTCCCTGAGGGAAGTTGTAGGTGCGAATACGCTCGGAGCGATCACCGCTGCCAACCAAACTTTTACGTTGGTCAGACTGCTCTCTGGCGACCGCCTCGTCCTGCGCGGCATTTAAACGAGCCTGCAATACTGACATGGCTTTGGCGCGGTTTTTATGCTGTGAACGCTCATCCTGACATTCCACTACTAAGCCGGTGGGCAGGTGGGTTAGGCGAATCGCCGAGTCAGTTTTGTTAACGTGCTGACCTCCAGAACCCGAGGCGCGGAAAGTATCCACACGCAGATCGCCTTTATTGATTTCAATGGCATCTTTCTCGTCGGCTTCGGCCATAATTGCCACGGTGCAGGCAGAGGTGTGAATGCGCCCCTGAGATTCGGTATCCGGCACTCGCTGGACCCGGTGGGCACCAGATTCAAACTTAAGTTTGGAAAACACCCCCTGACCAACAATACGCGCGATAATTTCTTTATAGCCGCCATGATCACCCTGATTTTCACTGATCACTTCGACTTTCCAGCGCTGAGTTTCAGCAAAGCGGCTGTACATACGGAATAGATCGCCAGAAAAAATCGCCGCTTCGTCGCCGCCGGTTCCGGCGCGAATTTCTAAGAAGACATTTTTCGAATCATTGGGATCTTTGGGTAGCAACAGCTTTTGCAAATCCAGTTCCAGCGCTTCACGCTGGGCTTCACCACTGCGCATCTCTTCCTGCCCCATCTCGCGCATATCGGGATCGGAGTCTTTGAGCAGCAGCTTGGCTTCATCAATATTTTCCAGTACTGACAGATAGCTCTGGTAGCTTTTCACCACTGGCTCGAGCTCGGCATATTCTTTTGATAGATCGCGAAAGCGATTCTGGTCGCTGATAATATCGCCATCGCTCAGCAGTGCGCCGACTTCTTCGTAGCGGTCAGAGAGGTGATCCAGTTTAGAGCGAATTGATGCTTTCATTGATTTTCCATATCTCGTTAATTAGCCAGCAGGCTGCGATAAAAATTTTAAAATGGGGATGTGCAGAGTCTTGCAGTTTAAATTCAGCTAACGCTTTTTATCTAAACCAAACAGCTCGTGGGTGGCGTGAATGGTTTCATCGCTGCCCTCTTCGCCGGCCTGTTTAAGGCGAGTAGTGGGTTTGTGCATCAGCTTATTAGTCAGATTGCGCGCCAGTGTCGAGATAACCGACTGCGAGTCTTCACCTTTCTGCAAAGCGTTTAAAGCCTTATCAACTTCTTCATCGCGGATTTTTTCGACACTGTCACGAAACGCGCGAATGGTGTCTACAACTGCCAGCGAACGCTGCTGTCGAGACCAGTCCTCGGCTTCCTGATCAATAATTCCCTGGGCAACATCGGCGGCGGTCTGACGGGCGCGGATATTATCCTGAATCACTTCCTGCAAATCATCGACTGTGTAGAGGTAGACGTCGTCCAATTCCTCAACCTCGGGCTCAATATCCCGCGGTACTGCGATATCGACCATAAAGATCGGTTTGTGCTTACGTTTTTTAAGCGCAGATTCAACAGCACCTTTACCCAGAATAGGCAACTGGCTGGCGGTTGAAGAAATAACTATATCGGCCTGAGCTAGATGTTCGGGAATATCGGATAACAGGATGGCGTCGGCAGAGAAGTCTGCGGCCAATTCCTGGGCGCGATTAAGGGTGCGATTGGCCACGGTGATAGCGCCGATTTTTTTCTCACCGAGATGCCGAGCCACCAGCTCAATAGTTTCACCGGCACCAATTAATAGCGCATGGGCATCTTTTAGGTCGGCGAAAATCTGCTCTGCGAGACTCACTGAGGCATAGGCAACAGAGACAGGGTTTTGACCTATAGCCGTCTGCGAGCGCACGCGCTTGGCAGCGGCGAAGGCATACTGGAAAATCTGGTTTAAGTAGGTAGATACAGTGCCCGCCTCGCGACCCACAGCATAGGCTGATTTAATCTGGCCAAAAATTTGCGGCTCGCCCAACACCAGCGAATCCAGGCCACTGGCAACACGCATAATATGACGCACAGCCTGCTGGTCGCGGTGACAGTAGTAACAGGACTGCAACTGCTCGACATCAATATTTTTATGCTCTGCCAACCAGTTGAGCAACTGCTCATCGCTAACCTCACCAAACAGATATATCTCGGTGCGATTACAGGTAGAGAGCAGCGCAATCTCATCGCCATCTAAATGATTCAGCGCTTGTTGGAGTGACTCGATAACAATTTCCGGGGCAAAGGCAACGCGGCCGCGGATATCCACGGAGGCGGTTGTGTGATTGATGCCAAATGCCAGAATGCTCATGTTTGCTCTATTAGAATCTGTTCTTTTAATAGAAACTGATAGCTACCAGTTTCTATTACTAGCTCGTATACCAGTCTATACTCAGAATTAAAGGCCTGAGTATTTAGCCTCTATTTCAATGGCGAACAATTTTACACGAGTTTTGCCTGACTCAGGCGAGCATAAGCAGAAATACTATAAAAAAACGGTTTATTAGATACTAGGCTAATCTTTTATAACAATAAGGGTCAAAGCTAGTGCTACCTAAAATATATCCCAGATAAGGTGTTTCCCGAAATTATACGATGAAAAGGCGCCAGACTATCAATAACGTCAATACTGTTTTTTCAGCCCAGCGAGCGCTGTTTACTCTCGGCATCACAGTGCTGTTATCGGCCTGCACAACGGTTTCCGAAACCCTGCCGCAACCGCAAAACAATAGCGCAGAGGCAGTTGTCGAGAGCAAACTGGAAAGCACTAACGAAAATACTCTAGAACCTGTTATTGGCACTTTCCCTGAAGAGGTTCTCTATCAACTACTGGTGGCTGATATTGCCCTGATCCGCGGGCAGTTTGAACCGGCCCTAGAAAAGTACCTGCAACAGGCACGTGTGACAGGCGATATAGCGGTTATTGAGATGGCCAACCGTATAGCCAGCCATCAGGGTAATAGTGACGCTGTACTGGAAACCGCATTGCTGTGGCTTGAGGTGGCGCCCAATCAGGCTATTGCCCACCATGCGGCACTGCAAGCCTATGCGTTGCTAGGGGATCCTCTGAAAGCGCTGGAGCAGGCGCACTGGCTGTATATCAATACAGACGATATAGAGGCCTTTTTAGCGGTCACTATTATTGACGAAGGTTATAAGCCTAAATTGATCAGCGCTCTTATCGACGCCTACCAAAACCTTGAACTGACGCCAGACAAACAGCCAGTGGTGAAACTAGCCCAGGCGATTTTATATCGTGAGAACGGCCAGCTTGAAACTGCAATTAAGACTGCTAAGCAGTTTTTAGAGCTTGCGCCAGACAATCAGCGCGGCCTGCTGTTTTTAGTTCAAACACTCCATCAGCAGGATAAAATATCCGTAGCTTTAAACCTGCTCGAAGATGCCTTACTGCGAATGCCCGACAATCAAAGTCTGCGCCTGCAGTATGCACGCTTTTTAACCCTGACCGACCGACCGCAGGCGATTATTCAGTTTGAGAGACTGCGACTCAAGAACCCCGACAATCAACAAGTAAACTTTTTACTGGCTCTGCTGTATTTAAATCAGGGGGTAGCCGCATCGGCAATCGATCTTTTTGAGCAGGCATCCAGCGACCCCTCTCTCTATTCGGATGCCCACTATCATCTCGGCACCATTGCCGATCGCAAGGGGGATAGTGCCAGCGCCCTTGAGCATTATCGACAGGTTTACAACGGCCGCAATTATCTGGCTGCCGCATCGCGCACTGCTCTGTTAGTAAGCAAACTGCAGGGATTGGATAGCGCGCGTATTTATCTGCAGCAGCTGCGCGCGGCAAAGCCCGATCAGTCGCCCTCGCTGTTTCAGGTTGAGTCCAATCTACTTCTCGGAAGTGACCAACCCGATCAAGCCTTTGCCACGCTTAGCGATGGTCTCAAGGCCCATCCCAATGATATTCAGTTGCTCTACGCACGATCAATGGTTGCCGATCTGCAGGATAACTTTGAACTGGCCGAGCGCGATCTGCGCGCATTGTTAGCTCAGGATGCGGACAATGCGGCGGCGTTAAATGCGCTCGGCTACACGATGATATTACACACCGATCGCCGCGAAGAGGCCCATAAACTCATTAAGCGCGCCTATCTGCTCAATCCTGGCGATCCGGCTATTCTCGACAGCCTGGGGTGGGTACTGTTTGCTCTCGGCGATGCTCAGCAGGCGCTTCCCTATCTGGAGAGGGCTATGGCAATTATGGTCGACCCAGAAATAGCCGCTCATCTGGGTGAGGTACAGTGGTTTCTTGGCGATCGACAGGCCGCTGTGCAAACCTGGAAGCGCGGACAAATGGAGAATCCAGGCCATAAGACCCTTAAAGAAACTATCGAGCGCCACAGAAAACACCATGGCGAACCCCTTGACGCTTTTAGTATAGAATCCATACCAAACCTTATTGATGAGCCCAGCGCCGAGCGAACTCCGTGACCCGCATTAACCTTTTTATAGTAATTGCCCTTCTCAGCGCCTGTAGTCTGCAGCCGCAGCCAGCTACTACTTTTAGCAGTTGGCAGCAGCACCAACAGCAGATAGCTCAACTGCAAGACTGGAAGCTGTTAGGCAAACTTGGCTTCCGCACGTCTCAACAGGGCGGCAGCGCCAACCTAAACTGGATTCAGGAAAAAGAAAATTATCAATTATCCCTATCAGGCCCCTTTGGTGTTGGCAGTGCAAAAATTTATGGCGATAGCAAAACAGCGGAAATGCTCTATAAGGATACTATTTATCGTCAGCCTCCCCAACAATTGGCCATGCAGCTGACTGGTCTACCCCTGCCTGTAGATGCTCTTAGCTGGTGGGCGCGCGGTATCCCCTCACCGACACAGCCGGCAGCCACAGGTTTGGCCACCGGTTCTGGTGGCTTGGCCGCTGGATTTGATCAAGCTGGCTGGCAGCTGTCATTTAGTCGCTACCGTCAGACTGATGGCGGACTCCTGCCGGGCAAGATAATCGGCAGTCTGAATGCCGGCGAGGATAGGAGCTACAGCTTTAAACTGGTAATATCGGGCTGGAAATTTCTCGAAGAAGAATAAGTTTGGCCATGAGAGCATCAATCACCCTGCCGGCACCGCCGAAATTAAACCTGTTTTTACATATTACCGGGCGCCGTGACGATGGCTATCACAATCTGCAAACCCTTTTCCAATTATTGGACGGCGGTGATGAACTTACTTTTACCACAACCGAAAACGGCAAAATTAGTTTGTCACCTCAGATTGAAGGCGTCGCCGAGTGCGATAATTTAATTGTTCGCGCAGCGTTAATTCTGCAACAAGAGAGCAACTGTTCTCAGGGTTGTATTATTACGTTAAACAAGCAATTGCCCATGGGTGCTGGGCTCGGCGGCGGCAGTAGCAATGCAGCAACCACATTATTGGCACTCAATAAGTTGTGGGGCTGCAATTTTTCACTCAAAAAACTCGCCGAACTAGGCGCTCAGCTGGGCGCTGACGTGCCAGTTTTTGTCGAGGGTGACAGTGCTTTTGCCGAGGGAATTGGCGATCAATTGACCCCTGTAGAGATCCCTGAAAGCTGGTATTTGATCGTTACACCCAACTGCACTGTGTCGACAGCGAAAATATTTTCAAATCCTCAATTGACAAGGAACTCCTCACCCATCAAAATACGCGCCCTCTCAGAGGAGCAGTACAGGAATGACTGCCAGGCTATCGTCGAAAAGCTGCACCCACAGGTTAAAGAAGTTGTGGACTGGCTCGAAACATATTCTAAGCCTCTGATGACAGGAACTGGAGCTAGTGTATTTTGCCGCTGGGCTACTGAAGCTCAGGCCAAAGAGGTTTTATCTAGGGTTCCGCAGCACTGGAATGCGTTTATTGCGCGGGGTGTCAATCACTCGCTAGTGCATCAGAAGTTGAAAGAGTTTTTTATTGGGGCGTCGCCAAGTGGTTAAGGCACCGGGTTTTGATCCCGGCATCGGAGGTTCGAATCCTCCCGCCCCAGCCAATTACTAAAACTATGATACTAGGAATCCGATCGTGGCAAGATTAATGGTCTTCTCTGGAAACGCGAATCCAGAACTGACAAATCAAATCGCTCGACAGTTAGGTGTTTCACCTGGCAAAGCAACCGTTGATATCTTCTCTGACGGTGAGATAAATATTGAAATCCACGAAAACGTTCGTGGCAATGATGTATTTGTTGTTCAGCCAACCTGTGCACCAACCAACCGTAACCTCATGGAATTAGTCCTGATGATCGACGCACTGCGTCGCGCATCAGCCGCACGTATTACCGCAGTTGTGCCTTACTTTGGCTACGCCCGCCAGGATCGCCGCGTGCGCTCCGTACGTGTCCCTATCAGCGCTAAGGTAGTCGCTGATATGCTTTCAAACGCTGGCGTTGACCGTGTACTTACCGTCGACCTCCACGCGGAACAAATTCAAGGCTTCTTCAACTGTACAGTTGATAACGTCTATGGCGCACCAGTATTGCTCGGCGATATTGAGCGTCAAAATCACAAAAATTTACAGGTTGTCTCTCCAGATATCGGCGGTGTTGTTCGCGCTAGAGCTGTAGCTAAGCACCTCGGCTGTGACCTGGCGATTATCGACAAGCGTCGTCCGTCAGCTAACCAGACTGAAGTGATGAACCTGATTGGTGAGGTTACCGACCGCACCTGTGTATTGGTTGATGATATCGTCGATACCGCCGGCACCCTCTGCAAGGCTGCCGAAGCACTCAAGAAAAACGGTGCCAAGAAAGTTGTCGCCTACGCCACACACGCAGTTTTGTCTGGCGGCGCAATTGATAATATTAAAAACTCTCAGCTGGACGAACTGGTTGTTACCAACAGTATCCCGCTGAGCGATGAAGCTAAGAAATGCGGCAAAATTCGTACACTGCAGTTGGGTAAATTGCTCGGTGAGTCGGTACGTCGTATTAGCAATGAAGAATCTATCAGTGCAATGTTTGACTAATTAGCGAACAAGCACTGTTACAAACGCCTCAACCCGAGGCATTAAAACTCCATTACAGGTCTGGTCGCGGTCTGTACTGGCATAACTTGGAGACTATTATGTCTACTGATTTAACGTTACAAGCGAAAGGTCGTGAGGATACAGGGAAAGGTGCGAGCCGCCGCCTGCGTCGTCTGGCCGGTGAAATACCAGCCATCATTTATGGTGGTGCTAAGAAAAAACCAGCACAGATCAGCCTGATTCACAAAGATGTGATGAAGTCACTCGAGAACGAAGCTTTCTATTCACAGATTCTTACTCTCGATGTCGACGGCAAATCTGAAGAAGTGATTCTTAAAGATGTACAGCGTCACCCTGCAAAGCCAATTGTTTTGCATATGGACTTCCTGCGCATCAGCAAGAACACTCAGCTGACCACTAAAGTATCTATCCACTTTATCAATGAAGATATCTGTGTTGGCGTTAAGGTTGGCGGCGGTATTGTTGCTCACAGCATGACTGAGCTGGATATCCAGTGCCTGCCAAAAGATCTGCCTGAATATGTCGAAATTGATATGGCTGAAGTAGATCTGGGTCAGACTCTGCACATCTCTGATATCACTCTGCCTAAGGGTGTTGAGAGTGTTGCCCTGAGCCATGGTGCTGATCACGACCTACCGGTTGTATCGGTCAACAAGCCTAAGGCTGCGCCTATCGAAGAAGATGAAGTAGCACCTGAAGCTGAAGAAGGTGATACTGAAGAGGCAAGCGAAGAGTAATCTTCATACTTGCCCATCAAGCAGGCCCTGACATTGGACACGCCCGTTGAGTTAATTGTAGGGCTGGGAAACCCCGGCCCCAAATACGATCGGACGCGTCATAATGCCGGGGCCGACTTGGTTCTGGAATTCGCAAAATCCCAGCATGTCGAGCTCAAGCAAGAGAGCAAGTTCTTTGGCGATACTGCCAAAGTCAGCATCGATAACCGAGATGTTCGACTACTGATTCCAAGCACTTTTATGAACCGCAGCGGTCAGTCAATTGCCGCCTTGGCCGGTTTCTACCAGATACCTCCAGCAGCCATTTTGGTTGTTCACGACGAACTGGATTTATCTCCCGGCACAGCGCGCTTTAAGAAAGGTGGCGGTCACGGTGGCCATAACGGCCTGCGAGACAGCATACAGAGACTTGGCAACAGCAAAGAGTTCGCGCGGCTTAGAATTGGTATAGGCCATCCCGGCAATGCCAAACAGGTTGCCGACTATGTGCTTAAAAAAGCCTCGCCCAGCGATCAACAACTTATTACCAACAGCATAGATGACGCCCTGCGTGCCCTGCCCCTGGCAATTAATGGTCAGTGGGAAAAAGCCATGCATGAGCTGCACACTGTTTAGTTCAAATACAACGCTAGATAACTAGCACAAGGAATTTACTATGGGTTTTAACTGCGGAATTGTGGGCCTTCCCAATGTCGGCAAATCAACGCTATTTAATGCATTGACCAAAGCTGGCATCAGTGCCGAGAACTTCCCGTTCTGCACCATTGAGCCCAACACCGGCATTGTGCCAATTCCCGACCCTCGTCAGGACAAAATTTCCGCGATCGTCAATCCCGAGCGCCAGATTCCCACCAGTATGGAATTTGTCGATATCGCCGGTCTTGTTGCCGGCGCATCCAAAGGTGAAGGCTTGGGCAACCAGTTTCTCGCCAATATTCGCGAGACTGATGCGATCGCCCATGTGGTGCGCTGCTTTGAAGATGAAAATGTTATTCACGTCGAAGGCGCTATTAGCCCGCCAGATGATATTGATGTGATCAATACTGAGCTGGCACTAGCCGATCTCGACAGCGCTGAAAAAGCACTGTTGAGACTATCCAAGGCCGCCAAGGGTAAAGACAAAGACGCGATAGCACTTAAAGAGGTGGTCGAGAAAATTCTTCCCCACCTCAACGAAGCTAAACCACTGCGCTCTCTGACACTGACTGATGACGAGCTAAAGCTGCTGAAACCCCTGAGCATGCTGACTCTCAAGCCGACTATGTATATTGCCAATGTCGATGAAGAGGGTTTTGACAACAACCCCCATCTAGACGCAGTAAGAACGATTGCCGAGCAAGATGGTTCCATCGTCGTGCCTATCTGTAATAAACTCGAAGCTGAAATTGCCGAACTTGAGGATGACGAGAGAGATGAATTCCTTGAAGAGTTGGGCATGGATGAGCCGGGACTCAACCGCGTAATTCGCGCCGGTTACGGCCTGCTTGGACTGCAGACCTACTTTACCGCCGGCCCTAAAGAGGTTCGCGCCTGGACTATTCCGGTTGGCGCCACAGCACCACAGAGTGCCGGAAAGATTCATACCGATTTCGAAAAAGGCTTTATCCGCGCCGAGATTATTGGCTACGATGACTATATCGATGGAAATGGTGAACAGGGGGCGAAAGATGCAGGCAAGTGGCGTCTTGAAGGCAAAGACTATATTGTTAAAGACGGCGACGTTATTCTCTTCCGCTTTAATGTCTAACGATTGCTTTAGCATTCATAGCTGCAGCATTCTATGAGCCGAGTTTCCGGAAACTGGAAACTCGGCTTTTTATTGGCCCTGACCACCGCCTGCCTATGGGGTGTTCTGCCAATCGCGCTTAAAGGCGTGATGGAAACCCTCGATCCTATTACCACCACCTTCTTTCGCTTCGCCATCGCCGCGATACTACTCACGCCCTATATTGTTCTGCGCTTACAGAGAAACTCTACACAGAACCGCGCGCGTTTTCGATCAGGCAAACTTTTATTGCAACTGTTAGTCGCTGGTTTACTGCTAACCGGCAACTACGGCCTGTATATTCTCGGCCTTGATAGAACCACTGCCGAAGCCGCTCAACTGATGATTCAAGTAGCTCCCATGTTGCTATTAGTCAGTGGGCTCTGGGTGTTTGGAGAACGCTTCTCGCGCGCCCAGTGGATTGGTTTTGGCACTTTTTTTAGCGGCCTGCTGATGTTCTTTTACCCACATTTTTACGGCCTGTTTGTCAGCATCAATGCCTATGGCTTGGGTATTTTGATGGTGTTGCTAGCGGCTGTGTTATGGACCGGTTACGCGATATTGCAAAAATTTCTACTGAGGGAATTTAGCTCTCAGGAGACCATGTTGGTGTTTTACTGGATTGGCGCCCTGGCATTTTTACCCATAGCCGATTTCAGAAGCCTGCCACAGCTATCCAATCTACAGTGGGCACTGTTGCTGTTTTGCGGTCTCAATACATTGATTGCCTACGGCAGTTTTGCCGAAGCCATGGTGCATATCGAAGCCTCCAAAGTGAGCACCATTCTTGCTCTAACACCATTGATCACCTTCGCTGTGGTGCACTTGTTTCCAATTAGCGGCCTGGCCGTCGAACCTTTGACTACGCTCTCAATCGGCGGTGCCATTCTGGTAGTGGCTGGCTCTATGGTCACTGCACTGAATAAAGTAAAAGAATAAACTGCAGTTCTAATTTAGCTATTTCTTAAATTTGGAGTCCTAACAGTGATTAAAAAGCTAGTACTTACTTTTGCGGTAATCGCCGCCATACTTATTGGTGTTATTGCCATTAAAAGCCCCGGCGGCTTAAGTGGCTTCTGGGTCATAATCAGCTCCGTAACTGGGCTCAACACAACAGAACCGCCAATTGAAATCTCTGACAGCACCTTTCAGCTTCCCCCCGGCTTCTCAGTAAATCTCTACGCTGAAAATCTAATGGCACCAAGGTTTCTAGTAGTAACCGAGGCAGATGACATTATTGTTAGCTCTACCAGTGAAGGCAGCATTAAACTGCTTAGAGATCTAGATGCTGATGGTAGCGCTGACACTGTTACAACGCTTATCTCTGACCTAGGCACTCCCCAGGGACTGGTTTTTGATGGCCAATGGCTCTACTTTAGTGAACGCGATAAAGTCAGCAAGGTACGCTTTGACCATCAAAACGCCGCGTTAATTGGCCAGCCACAGTTAGTTATCGACGATCTACCCTACGGCCATCCCTATCAGACCCACAACACCAAAACCATTGGCATCTCTCCAGACCGAAAGCTCTATATAACCGTCGGCTCACCCTGCAATATCTGCGAACCAGAGGATCCACGCTACTCGGCAATTCTGCGCTCTGAACTGGATGGCACTGATATGCAGATTTACGCCAGCGGGTTGCGCAACAGCATCGGTTTTGACTGGGCACCCTGGTCAGGAGAGTTATTTGCCACAGTGAATGCGCGGGATCTGCTCGGTGACGATTTTCCACCAGATGAATTAAACAAAGTTATTGAAGGCGGCTTTTACGGTTGGCCCTACTACAATGGCGACAATATTCCCGATCCTGACTATGGGGATAAGCGTCCTGATCTTCTTAGTAGCGCAATCCCGCCAATCTTTAAATTCAGGGCTCACAATGCACCGCTTGGCATCCATTTTTTAAACAGTACTGCCGCCTTGCCAGAGATCGGA
>Ga0209119_1001665_pt1 | contig 21493 bp, 16 predicted proteins | sample COG_03_FD_184747 | JGI IMG/M metagenome (GOLD analysis project Ga0209119, IMG submission 184747) | Pelagic Microbial community sample from North Sea - COGITO 998_met_03 (SPAdes) (version 2) | ecosystem: Environmental > Aquatic > Marine > Neritic zone/Coastal water | place: Helgoland, sampling... | reverse complement strand
TTAAAGCAGTTTTTTGTTCCTCTCACACCCCAGCATGCAGGTTCGATTACAGTGGATTATGCGTTTAAGCCTCAAGCTTATGGGACTTTGGCGCTGCATGTGGATATGACCTCAACTGATCATTATTCATATGTTCCCTTTGGTGAGCAGCGTACCGATGCATACAGTCTACTGAATGCACGCTTAGAGCTAAGTGATATCAATTTAGGGGGCTCAGGCGACGGTCATTTAAAAGCCTCCATATGGGCTAAGAACCTGCTTGATGAAGAGTATGTTGTTTATGCCTTTCCTGTGGGAGATCCGGCAGTCTCGGTTGCCCAGGCGTTTGGTACCCCTCGGACAATGGGCTTGGACATTAGCTATACGTTTTAACATTTTACTGTAATTTCATTACTTGATCAGAATAGCGGCTGCCTGAATTGGTGCCGCTATTTTTGGTTTAGGGGCTAAATCCCTCTAAATCTATCAATAATAGTTAGATGATTTTCCCGCTGAGTATACTCAGTATCGGCGCTATAACCCTGTTATAAGCACGTTTCCGCATATATCCAGTGCTTGTTTTTTTTTCGGTTGATTAATAGCTATCGGTTTTTAGGCAGGATCCTGCCGAATTTTCCTCAATACCGATAATGGTTGGCCACTATCTTCCTACATATGATCTTTCATACCTCCATTGTCTTATAGGGATATTGAAGTATGACGTCACAGTGTCAATCATTGATGAAGATCGGTTATCAGAAACCAATAAATTTTCTCGAGTCGGGAGAGCTGGTTATCTCTGATGATGAAGACGACCAAGCGCTTGGTATTTTAATAAGCCAGATCGATTATATTCGTAATCTGAGCAGTGTTGAAACCGTTGAGGAGTTTCACACTGAAATCATGAAAATACTGACCGGCCTTGGATTTAGTGATTACGCATTAATTTGTAAAACAGGTCTAGGGACTATTGATGCACCACACAGTTCACTGCCTGATGCATTATTTAAATCCTATGAGGATGAGGGCTACTGTCGTTTTGATATGGTGCTCGATTATATCCACTGTGGTATAGGCGACCCGATACTGCTGTCAATGGTGAGTGACACGATAAAAAGTTCGCCGGTGATGACTTATACCTTTAAGAAAAATGAGGAGATTTTGTCACTCTACAGTGAATACGGGGTCAGCAACGCTTATGTTATTCCCGTAAAAAGTACCAAGAAGGACTGTCAGGATCGCGGCGTATTAACAGTTATGGCGATTGGTATGGATGACGGTGAATTCCGTATTAAATCCAAACGCTTCGGCCCTTTATTAAAGGTTCTAGCAGATGCGATTAGTTTTCTCAATGAGAGCCGATTCAATCACATTAGGCCCGAAAACGAAATTAAACCGAAAGCTTTGCGCTTGCTCTCGACTATGGCCAAGTGTGATCTTTCTCTGGCGGAAGCGGCAGACGATCTCTGTATCAGTCTGGATACTGCGAACAAACATATGGCATTGGCAAAGCAGGCTTTAGGCACCGGATCACAAGCACATGCGGTCTATCTTGCAATCAGGAAAGGCTTAATACAGTTATAAAAAAAAGTCGATACAGGCTTTGATAAGACAGAAAAAAATAGTTCCAGGGAGGAACGTGTCAATTATGAAAGCACTTGTAGATCAGTATCAGAGAACTCTAGTTAGCTTTTTTATGCGCAGGTCACGTAATACATGGGATGCGGAAGAGCTTACTCAAGAAGTATTTTGTAAGATTTGGAAGCGTCGCGACATTGCACTGAGTGAGTATAGCGATGCTTATATGTTTACCATTGCCTGGAGTGTGTTGCGCGACAGGTTGCGTCGCGAAAAAGTCCGGCACCATGATATGCATATTGAGTACGACGAAGATTTGGCACGAGAGGATCCAATCTCTCCCCAGGATATAGTCCGAGGCGATGAACTCTATGAGTACTACTTGAAGTTACTCGATAGCCTCAGCCCAAGGGTTCGCGAGGTGTTTATTCTCAGTCGTTACGAAAGCTTAACCTATGTCCAGATAGCCACTCACTGTGCTATTAGTGTTAGTGCAGTCGAGAAATATATGATGATCGCGCTTAAGCGCATGAAGGAAATACTAAAGGAACCCTCATGACCAAAAGCAGCAAAGAGCCAGTTGCGAGTATTGACGACACTCGCATAGAAGAGCAGGCGGAGAAGTGGTTTGTTCGTATTGGCTCCAGCAATGTTAGCGAGACTGAACTAGCCAATCACCAGGCCTGGTTGCAGGCTGATTCAACTCATCGCAAGGCCTATGAAGAGTTGCAGGCCTTGTGGGACATCAGCGGTCGCTTTTCGAACGCCCCAGAAATTAGGGCTGTGCGACAAAAAGTTCGCAGTAGTGCGACTGCCAAGAAAGATCGTCCTGACTTCTTCAGCTTCCTGAACACTCGGTGGGCTCAGGCTGCTATCGCAGCGTCATTTGTCTTGGTCGTGCTTACTAGCTTGCAGTTAGGGTATGGCAATGCCTCCCTCGAGCCTGTGGTCGGCGATATCTATGAAACCCGTATTGGCGAGAGCAAAGAGTTTGTGCTCAGTGACGGCTCAATTATTTTTCTCGACACCCAGACACGTATCGTTGCCGATTTTTCTCCCCAAACCCGACATATTAGCCTTGAGCGTGGTCAAGCCCGCTTTGATGTGGCACACGACGCTGACCGCCCCTTTAGTGTGATGGCCGGTATCGGCAAGATCACTGCCTTAGGCACAACTTTCGTGGTGAAGAAAACACCCACTGATGTATTGGTCACTTTAATTGAGGGTAGAGTGGAGGTTGCACAACAGAACCAAATGACCACTATTAGCCATACTGCCTCACAACCTGAGCATGTGGGTCAGCAGTTGGCCTATTCTAGAAAGGGTATTTCAAAGGCAAGTATTGTCGATATACCTCAGTCTGTGGCCTGGCAAGATGGTCGGTTGGTCTTCGAAAATCATACCCTGGCTCAGGTGGTGTCAGAACTCAATCGCTACTCAAAGAAGAAAGTCGTTATTGGTGATCGATCGCTGCGCTCTATCAAGGTGACAGGTGTTTTTAATGTGGGCCCTGATGGTAACGCCCTTGAAGCGCTGCAAACCTATTTCTCTCTTAAATTGACCACCGATCAGCGTGGTAACCTAGTGCTTATTTCTGGTGACAGTGAAGACGTATCGACAACCGGCGCTATCAGACCTCAGGTTTAAAACCTCCGAAACCCATGCCATTCATCGGCATTCCTTATAGCTGAGAGTTGCGCCACTCCTATTTGACTTACGTCAAGCTTGGCGACTTCGGTTGTTCCAAAAGTGATTCTTGTTCACATTTCTCTCTATGCTATATACAACAATACCTATTTGATCTTTGTTGGTAATTCCATTGAACCAAGACGTTAATAATATCTCGAACCTGACTATGGCTGCCGGTCTCTGCCCATCGGCGTTATTTAAGTTTGTGGATAAGCCTCAGCAGGGCGATGTTTATAACTGTTCTTATAGTTTACGTTATACCTCAAAGAGCCTTAGGCCTAAGTCTAATGTGGATAGGAGCCTGCTGGCATCTGTTCGCTACCTCTGCGCTCAGTTACTTAATATCGGCCTAATTGAGGCTGGGCTAGCGCTAGAAGATATTGCCAATAGCCATTATCTGCTTAAAGAAGATATCTTTGTTCGAGAGCCGGGAAAGGATTATGGAAATTCAGATTCTGAGATAAAGAGCTCTTGTATAAAGGGCGCAGATCTAAAGGCTTTAACCGCAGGCTCTACGGTATCTCCGGAAGCCGCCTTACTTTTAAAGTCTCTACAGTTATTGAATTTATTGGCGGGAGAAGATGTCACGCTCTACCAAGCAGCGGAGATCCTAAGAATATCAATTGATACCGCAAACAAGCATGTAGCCAAGATTAAATCGAATTTTGGTGTCGTAACACTTCCCGCGGCAATTCTATATGCTGCTGAAGAAGGTCTTATTAAAAGGCCTATTGACTGATTTCGGTATTTTAATATTTGCTATAACCCTCTTTGTTTACTACTTTATATAGAGTCTATCTGGAAATGATAGATTTTTGTTTTTAATTCAATTTTTTTAGTTTTATAAGTATAAAATTCTATGTTTATATTATTTTACTATCCGTCAATCCCTAAACTGCCATAACGAATTACACCTGTAGGCCAGTTTTAAATTTCCCTTATACTCATTCCTGCCCTGATCATAAATATCTTTATCTGCGTAGTGTTAGGTAGTAAGCAAAAGTAAAAAGCTACTATAAACATAAGTCAGTTAAGGAGAAAGTAGGAATGGACGTTTCTTTTAAAAAAGCCAACTCAAACTCGTTTTTTAAAATTAAATTACTTACAAAAGTTATTGCGACATCTCTTGGTTTATCGGCTTCAGCTGGTCTGGTTCAGGCTGTTGAAAATGATCTTCAATACTATGATATTGCCCCTAACACTATGAGTGAAGCCTTAAAAGTCTTCGCTATGGAGACTGATAGCGAAATCCTATTTTCTCCCTCCCTTGTACAAGATAAGAAAATGGCTGGTCTTAAAGGACAGTACACACGCCAGCAAGCGCTCTCAACAATGCTAGCCGGAGCTAATCTAGTTGCTGAAACAAATGACGAAAAAGTTTTTATGGTGGTTTCTTCTGAGAGCGAAAGAAATGTAACTCGCGCGAATATAGCGGCCGGCGATGCCGGCATGGGCGCCGCTGAAAAAAAGGGTTACCGCAACTCCGGAATTGAAGAAATCACGGTAACTGCTAATAAGCGGGAGCAGGATCTTCAGGATGTTGCGATGGGTTTGTCGGCGCTGACTGGCGATGATTTAAATCGCATTGGTGCGGTGGGTGCGCAGGATTATTTGGCGCAGATACCTGGGGTTAATTATAACGCCTTGGGCCGCGGCCGAAGCCCAATTATTATTCGCGGTATTTCTACGCGCAGCACGACAATTAGTGATCAGCAGAGCACCACTGCGATCTACATTGATGAGTTGCCATCCTTAAGTCGATGGGGAGCCTGGACTAACACTGATCCCAGTACCTTTGATATAGAGCGTGTTGAAGTTCTTCGAGGTCCTCAGGGAACATTATTTGGTTCCGGTGCGCTGGGTGGTGCGCTGAGGGTGATTACCAATAAACCCGATGCCTCAGAGTTTCAATCTAGTGTTGATATCGGTCAGTCATTTACTCAGGGAGGTGACGATAGCAATAGCGTTAATGCAATGCTAAATATTCCGTTGATTGACGATGAGCTGGCTCTGCGAGTTGTAGCATTTACTCGAAATGATGGCGGCTACATAGATAATACTCGTAGCGGTGAGAAAAACATTAACAGTGGTGAGACTGTGGGTGGTCGGATAATGCTTTCTTATAAGCCTAACGATGACCTATCACTGCGTCTTACAGCAACTCATCAGGCCGATATTATCGATGATGGCTCGCGAACTTTTGGTCTTGCTGAGGACGGTGGGGCGTACGAATACAATGGCTCATCAAAAGAGGAGTCTGATGTGAGCATTAGTATTTTCAATCTTAGTGTAGATTATGATTTTGGCTCTGTTTTACTTACATCTGCAACCACCTACTCAGAGCGCGATTCGTTAATAAGTCGCGATTCTGGTGCTTTCTCAAATGCACGCTTCGGCACTGGCCTTGATGATGAAGATCTAGATAATATCATCACAGACGACGTAAAATCCTTTGCTCAAGAAGTGCGACTTAGCTCTCAAGGCCAAAATAGTTTGCAGTGGACTGTTGGGGCATTCTTTTTTGAGCAAGATATAGACACAAACCAAAATTGGACCTCACCCGCTTTAGATGAGTCAATTGTTACCGGTGTTTATCTGCCTCATATCACTGAAAAGGCTATATTTGGAGAAATAACATACGAGATATCCGATCAGTTAAGTATCACTGGTGGCGGGCGTTGGTTTGACAATGTATTTGAGTTTGAAACCCCTGTTTTTGAAGGCCTGCTTCTTGGAGGGTCTTTCCCCACTCCACTGCAAGAAGAGGCTTCAAGTTCCTTTACTCCAAAGGTATCGCTTTCTTACCATGCTACAGACGATATTCATGTATACGCAACTGCATCGGAAGGCTTTCGCGTAGGTCAGGTCAATTTTGGTTCCACACCATCAAATGGTGTGCCACCTACCTTTGGCCCAGACTCATTATGGAACTATGAGGCGGGAGTGAAATCGATCTTGTTAGATGGTCAGCTCAAACTTAATGTTGCCGCCTTTTATATTGATTGGAGTGAAATCCAATTACGCAGAAGTAATATTCTTCTTAATGGTGATATTGTTGTGGGTACCGAGAATGCTGGGGATGCTGTGTCAAAAGGAGTTGAGGTGGAGGCGACCTATATTGCCTCTGATGCTCTTCAATTAGGAACATCTTTCACCTATAACAAAGCCACACTAGAATCCGTTCTTGATGGTGTTTCCTTCCTTCCTGGATCTTCTCTGCCTGGAACACCTGAATTCAGTATGGCTAATTATCTGCAATATACAGCTGAGGATTTACCTGGTGAGCTCTCGGGTTATCTCAGGATGAGCCATCGCTATGTTGGCGAAATGGTTTCAAATATTAATAATAAAGATAATCTTTACAACGATTCTTATAACAAGTTTGATTTACGTACAGGGTTGTATTTCAAAAACTATGAAGTCGCGCTATATGTTGATAATGTATTAAACAGTGATGCTGCTACAAGCGTTTATGATAGTAGTTCTACCAACTGGAAAACCTTTATCGCATATCGACTTATGCCACGCACTTTTGGACTCAATGTCCGCGTAGATTTCTAAACTGTTGAATTACTACGCGCACCTTTGTAGTTTGGAAAGGTGTTAACAATGGAAAAAGTGATCTCGGCTTAATTTTCCCATCTGGGCCGGGATCACTTCTTCCTTATTTGTCGAGACAACAATTGCTAAGTTGAAAAATACATGGATGCAGTGATTAATAAACGCAATGCCAGATCACAAAATATTGTGGCCAATAAGGCCGAAAAACAGGTCGCAGTACATTCTTATATCAATGGCAGTTTCGTAACATCATCAAGCAGCGATACGCTGCAATTGATTAATCCAGCCAATGGCTGTGAATCAATCACTATGCCAGCAGGCAGTGAACTCGATGCTATAGAGGCCGTTTCCTCAGCAAAATCCGCTTTTGAACAGGGCCCATGGCCGAGCCTTTCACGAGCCACAAGGCACAGTATTCTATACAAGTTTGCCAATCTAATTGAACAGTATTCACTAGAGTTGGATAGACTTGATGCGGATGATATGGGTAAGCCCATTGGTCTTGCTTTTGGTAACGCCGCAAGCGCAGCAGACCTTCTACGCTATTGTGTGGATACCACGGAAAGTATTATCGCAGACTCCTATAACAGCGACAGCGGCTGTTTTATTGCACAGCAGCTTAAGCCACGGGGCGTCGTTGCAGCGGTTGTGCCGTGGAATTTCCCAACTCTTAGTGCCATGACCAAAGTTGCTCCCGCATTGGCGGCGGGCAACTGCGTGGTCTTAAAGCCCTCCGAACAGTCACCACAATCTGCGAGTCGTCTCGCGGAACTGGCTACAGAGGCCGGTATCCCCCCAGGCGTTTTAAATGTTGTGCAGGGACAAGGAAATATTGTTGCCCGCACATTAGGCTTACATAACGACGTCAATATGATCACTTTTACCGGCTCTACCGCCGTTGGCAAACTAATTTTACAGTACGCAGGGCAGTCCAATATGAAATTGGCTCATGTGGAATGTGGCGGCAAGTCTCCTCAGATCGTATTTGCCGATTGCCATGACCTCGATGAGGTTGCCGATAGCATTGCTGATTTGATTCTACTTAATCAAGGCCAGTTGTGTGTCACAGGGTCGCGAGTGATTGTCGAGCAAAAAGTTGAACTCGAATTGATCGATAAAATTATTCAACGCTTTAGAAAAGTCTCTCCTGGAGATCCATTGGACCCGGCTACAACCTATGGTCCTTTGGCTAGTCGCCAACATATGGAAAAGGTTTTGGGTTATATCGAAGGTGGGGCCAAGACTGCAAACTTACTATATGGCGGTCAGCGACTTGATTTTAGTAATGGTAATTTTGTTGAGCCGGCACTCATTGGAAATGTATCAGTCGAGGATAGACTTTTTCAGGAAGAGATATTTGGTCCTGTTTTAACCGTTACTCGATTTCGTAGCCTAGACGAAGCCATCGAAATAGCCAATGCCACAGACTATGGTCTGGCAGCATACGCTTGGACAACCAGTCTAAAGACGGGTATGCGCCTGTCAGCGGAAATTCATGCAGGTATGGTTACGGTAAATGCAGCAACACCCGAAGGGGAGGGGTCTGGGGCTATCTCAACAGAACCCTACGGCCTATCTGGTGTCGGTGCTGAGTTTGGTATTGCCGGCTTGGCGTCTTATACAAGAGCTCAGGTGAGATGGTTTAACCATTGATTGTGGTTGATGCTTAATTTTATCAGTCAAAAACCTTAAAGGAAGTCTTTCACAATGAATAGCACTACTCACGACGGTTCAGTATCACTTGATTTTCCATCTGGGGATTCCAATTCAAAGAGCAGCCAAGCTGTGCTTCCAGATCCTGGGGCGTCAAATAGTGGTTTGTCGAAGTCGAAGATTTTTGCCTTTGCGGCCCCAGCAACTGGCGCATTTTTTTTCTATGCTTCAATGTTTAGCATTTTGCCTGCAGTCTATGTAAAACATTTTGGTCTCGAACTATCGGCTGTTGCCACGGTGGTTCTTCTTATCCGCTTATTTGATGGTATCACTGACCCCACAATTGGCTACCTTGCGGATCGGCATAGAGAGGCGGGTGGGTCAAGAAAACCCTGGGTGGTTTGCGGAGGCTTAGGCGCAACCACTGCCTGCTATTTCCTATTTTACCCACCAGAGACGGTGACAATGACCTATTACCTGGGTTGGTCAGTGGTCTATTTCTTTATGTTAACCGTTTCCGAAGTGCCGCATATGACTTGGGGTAGCGAGTTAACACTTGATTACAATGAGCGTGCTACTGTGTTCGGTGTACGTTATTTTACTGCATCGTTTGGCTCTTTAATCTTTTATGCCATGCCACTTTTACCCTTGTATACCACCAGTGACTATACCCCGGAGGTTTTACAGGATGGTCTAAAAGTTGGCGTTGTACTAACAGTAATTGGCGCCCTTTGGGCAGTCTTTCATGCTCCAGGCGGGCGTGTCACTAAGTCGATTAAAGGGGACAGCTTCGGGTTATTTATTCGAACTATTTGGGAAAACAAACCATTCCTTATCTATGGTGCTGCAACGCTTTGCATGGCCTTAGCCTATGGTATGTGGTTTGGTTTGATCTATTTTTATTTGGATGCATATCTAAATGTGACAGGGAAGGTTGCCGCGATTTTTATGATAGGTCACCTGGTAGCCTTAGTACTTTCTCCTTATTGGTTAGTTTTGATTCGAAAGACTAGTAAAGCGCAGGCCTGGCTTATTGGTGTCTCGATCTTCTGTAGTCAGCTAGTCTGTATGTTTCTTATCGAACCAGGCACATCTTGGTGGGTACCTGCACTATTTGTCACTATCACCTATATCTCGTTTGCATCTAACGATATCGCAGCGCTCTCCACGCTCGGCGATATAGTTGATTATGGCCGTTGTAAATTCCATAAGGACCGTGGCGCAACCTATTATGCGGTCAATAGTTTTTTATTCAAAGTGGGCCTTGGTGTGGGTGGGGGCATTGCCCTATCTCTGGCTGGATTCGTTGGATTCGATCCTAATGCAGTCAGTCATAACGCATATCAGGTATATGGCCTTCAGTTAGGATTTATTGGCCTACCCTTTCTACTTACTTTGCTTGGATTCACATTTATTATTCGTACCCCAATCACTCGTCGTCGTCATCAAATTATTCAACGTCGAATTGAGTCAAGAATGCTAGTTTCTTGATATAAAGAATGGCCAGCCAATTAGGGATATTTTGTGATTAGAGGGGCATTAGAGGCCTTTTTATAAGGCCTCTGGGTTTAGGGTCGAGGTTTGGAGTTAAAGCGGCCAATGTGCCGCTTTAATCAGGATTTTGGAAGTACTCAAGAGTTATATCTGAGTGCAACCGAAAGTTCATAGCGCTTGAAGCATTACTCTCGGGGTGGTTGTGCTCGGAAGATATATCTGATGCTGTTATGGCCGTAATATCAATGGTAACCTTAGTATGATCGACGGTACCAATTGCCAACTATGGTTTCACTTGGGCATCGGTTTCCGCTTTACTGAAGACAGCACTTTCATCGTCGTGTTGATTAAGCGCTTTCTTAAGTGAGTTAAACACATCTGCCATATGTTGTTTACTGACATCAGCCTCTGGAACGTCCATAAATGACCCATGAAAGGTTCCAGGGTAAACATGCAATTCAGTGTTCACGCCGGCTTGCATCAAACGCTGGGCGTAGACAATTGACTCGTCTCGCAATAGATCCTGTTCTTCTACTGAAATAAACGTACTGGGTAACTTGGGTATTATCTTGGCGCGCGCTGGTGCCGCATAGCTTGGCGTGTCGCCAAAGACATCATGTAAATAACCATCCCAGGCGAGCAGTGATAAGTCGCGATTCCAAACCACTCGGTGATCGGTTATATCTCGGCTTGAATGTGTTATGTGCCGATCATCCAGGACCGGAATAAGTAGTAGTTGGTGTCTGATGTTGGGGCCGCTGGTTTCACAGGCTTTGAGGGTGATGCCAGCTGCCAGACAGCCTCCGACACTTGAGCCTCCAACGGCAATCCTATCGGTATCAATATTTAATTTTCCAGCGCCGCGGTTGGCAAGCCACTCGAGAACAGCATAGCAGTCATCAAATCCCGCTGGATAGGGATGTTGAGGAGTAAGTCTATATTCTGCTGAAACCACAACACAATTGCATTCAATGACGAAATTTTCACAAATATTGTCATTAGATTTCACGTCTCCGGAAATAAATCCGCCACCATGAATCCAAAGTAAAACCGGTAAAGGTTTATCTTGCTTGTCTATTTTTGACTGGTAGTTTTTTGGTTCATAGCAACGGATCGAGACCGCCTCGCTACTCTCCGTGCGAGGCACTTCCCAGTCATAAATCCGCACTTTTGGTGAATGTCTTATGTTATCGCCGCATTCGATCAAATAGTCGCTGACGCGTGCCTGTATCTCGCGCAGTGTCGGCAGGTCATGTAGCAAGTCGGGTGTCGCCCTTAGTAGTTCACGAAGCTGAGGATCTATTTTCTGTTCAAACTTAGCAAGCTGGTCAGGGTTGTCCATAGAGGCAAAATTTCCGTAGTAGTGTAAAACCTTATACGGCCCTGATCTATGCTTACCTCAGGTGTTACTGAATCACAATATGTTCTCAAATTACATGCGGAATCTGCTATTTTTTACAGAATTAATCGTTGATTACTAACTTTTATTTATATTCGATGATACATCTTCGCTTTAAAATAATTATATCCAGATTAGCTATTCCTTCAGTAATCCGTAACATTCGGTGAAAGTTTAACTGCTTCATATTGAACTATGATCATACGAAATAAGGTTTTAATATGACATTAAATATCGACTGCATAATGCAGTTACCTAGCTATAGAAAAAGGAAAATATATCATGAATAATGAAAACGCGCTTGTCGATTCGGAAGCAGAAATTTTACAAGTTGGTGTAGTTGTTAAAGATGTGAATAAGACAGTTAAGTTCCTAACTGCATTAGGACTCGGGCCCTTTAATATATTTGAGACAATGCATCCATCAGCAACAGTACATGGGTGTAAACAATATTATAAGGTTCGACTAGCTATGGCACATCAGGGAGCTGTGGAGTTGGAGTTGATTCAGTATCTTGATGGCGTAACAGTACAAAAAGAGTTTCTTGATAAAAATGGTGAGGGCATGCATCACTTGTTATTCCAGGTTAAAGATTTGGATGCCACTATTAGTAAATTTTCAAAGCATGGCGTTAGTGTGCTTCAGGAGGATAGGTTTGTCGGCGGTGGTGGATTGGCGTATATGGGTAGCGATATTATTGGAGGCGTTGTCATGGAGCTGGTGCAATATCCTGCCGATTATAATCCTGATGAGGGATTAAGTTACCAATCAAGCTAAGTCTCTGAATTGTTTTAGGTAAAAAATGGATGTTATTTTTTGGCATAGATCTGTCATTATTTTGCAGTGCCACAGAATTCTGCAACAGGAACTTATAATAAAACGTAATTACAGAAAGTATTTCTTACATTCCCCTGCCTTGATTGAACTGCGGGTTATTCTCGTATTACTAGTAGATCGTGACAGTTCGATGACTTCGTCTTCGTTCCTGATTACGGGCTGGTTATATATTTAAATTGAATAGACCCAAATGAGGGATAGAGCGATATGACAAGTAAAGTTACAGTCTCGGATGTATTGTTAGATATTTTGGAAGCTACGGGTGTCGATACCTGTTTTGGCGTGCCTGGTGGGCAAACTCTGCCGTTTTATGGGGCAGCTAGAGCAAGAGGCTTCCATCATGTGATGATGCATGACGAGCGCAATACTGCCTGTGCGGCGGATGCCTATGCTCGTGTCAGCGGGCGTGTTGGATTTTGCGACGCAACCGTTGGGCCGGGTGTTACCAATTTAGTCTCTGGTTTGGCTGAGGCCTATGCTTCCTCTATCCCGGTGATTGCTTTAATCGCTGATATTGATACAAGTCTAGAGCATATGCGCCATCGATCTATTGTCGGTCAGGCAATGGATCAGCGTCCTATGCTTGAGTCTGTTACCAAATGGATCGGCCGGGTTCAAAAACCTGAAATGATCGTCGACATTATGTCCCACGCACTGCGTGTTGCAACAACCGGTAGATCAGGGCCAGTGGTGGTAGAAATTCCAGATGAGATTTGGGCCGCAACCATTGAGAACTACGATCTTTCGGTTTTCAACAAGCATTCTGCGGTATGGCCACGTCATCGATCTGCCGCGCCGCAATCGCTTATTACTCAGGTTGTGGATTCTATTGTCGAAGCCAAGCGGCCGGTAATTCTTGCCGGTGGCGGTGCTATGGCGAGTGGGACTCATGCGGAAGTTGCTGCCTTTGCCAATGACTTTGGGCTACCCATTGTGACTAGTATGAATGCCAAGGGGATTATGGATGAATTTGATCCTCTCTGTTACGGGGTGGTCGGGACCTTTGGCAATGTCAAAGCCAGTCATGTGTTGAAACAAGCGGATCTAGTGGTGGTGCTGGGTAGTAAGTTTACCGAGTTCAACTCTTTTGCTTGGCAGCTACCCCAGAAAACCCAGAAGATCATCCATGTCGATATTGATGGCGAAGAGCTTGGTCGCTCGATTCCTGCGTCCCTTGAGATCATTGCCGATATTAAGGAAGCGTCACAGCAAATTTTGTCAGGCTTACATAACACTAATAAAAGCTTTAGCTGGGAGTCTACTGGTGTTGTTCCAGAGCAGCCGGGAACCAAGGAAGGCGATCCACGGGTAGCCCCAGAAGCGGTTGTGACCTTATTGAATGAAGCATTTGACGGCGAGACCATTCTTGTCAGTGATGCAAGTCTTTCATCAGGTTGGACATCATCAAGATATAAGGTGCGAGGGGCTGGCAGAAAGTTCATTGCACCTCGAGGCATTGCCGGCATTGGCTGGGCTTGTGGCGCTGCAATTGGGGCTGCATTGGCGGCGCCTGATAATACGCGTATTCTAGTTGTTGCTGGAGATGGTGGCGCGGCTTACTGGCTTGGCGAGATCGAAACTGCTGCGCGTCTAAACTTACCCATTACCTTTATGATTCTCAATAATGCCAGCTTTGGTTGGATTGTTCAGGCCGAGAGGTCTATGGGCATTACTCAGGAGTCTACATTTGCGCCGATAGATTTTGCTGGTGTTGGCAAGGCTCTTGGGGCTCAGGGTGTACAGGTAGCCTCATTGAAGGATATGGATCAGGCGCTTAAACAGGCATTGGCCGCTAAAGGACCTTTTGTTCTGGATGTTCTAACCTCAGAACAGTCCACAGCAACCGTGCCTTACGAGTTGTTTGATGACAAAGCGATTACCAGAGAAACGGCTTATAGCGTTTAGGTAAAAACTAATCGTAAGTTGTCGTTAGCTCTTTAAATATTAGTAATAAGTGACTTCTCACCCAGCCTACAAGGGCTAGGTGAGAAATTTCCCCTGTCTGAAAGGATTCTGTTATGAATGAAAAAATATTAACCGGTAAAGTTGCCGTAATCACTGGCGCGGCTAGAGGCCTTGGTCGAGGCTATGCACTAAAGCTTGCTGAGCTTGGTGCCAATGTGGCTATCATCGACCGTAATCTCCACGCTGCTGATGTCTATGAGTTCGAAAAGCAAAGTATGGCCGCAGCAACGGTTGTTGATGAGTGTAAATTACTGGGTGTTAAATCCATGGGCGTCGAGATTGATCTGACCGATAGACCTGCTGTGGAAAAGGCCTTTAGCGAAATTGCAGAGACCCTAGGGTCCATAGATATCGTTGTCTGTAATGCTGGAGGGGGCATTGCTATTTTCAATGACGAGCCTGCATCAAAAGGTGCAGGAGATGTTAATACAACCAGCACCGCATCGGACTGTCCGCAAGATGTTTTACTGAGGATTTTGGATATCAATCTGATGACCTGCATGTACACCTGTATGGCGGCATCCTCTTATATGAAAAAGCAGAACTCAGGCAAAATAGTGACAGTGTCGTCCGTGGGTGGTCTTATCACCAATGGCGGTAGTTACCATCCCTACTGCACGGCAAAAGCTGCAATTATTCACTACACATCGTCATTGGCGCAGGAACTGGGACCCTATAATATCAATGTCAACTGCATCGCTCCTGGGGTTATACGAACTGGGCGCTTAGGTGATCGCACTAACGAAGTTAAAGGCATACCCCTGGGCCGAGAGGGTACTGTTGAAGACTGTGCCAACTTAATGGAATTCTTAGTCACAGAGAAATCCTCTTATATAACAGGTAAAACCATCACCATTGATGGTGGTGTCTGTGATCAGCGGTAGTGAAATGTCCACAAGTGTCTAAAGATTATCTTGGCTTTCGCTGAGAAAGAGGTATTCGAGCAACCCTTTTTTGAGGCAGTATTTAGGCTTAAAATTAAGGTCGCTCAGTGCTAAAGATGAGTCAGGTAGGCCCGATAATGCGTTAATTGCCTTAGTATTTTTGTTGAATTTGGCAGTGCCTGGCTCTGGTGAGAGGCTTCTAATAGTTGATATAAGTTTGGATATGGTGACGCTGTCTTCTTCAATGCCAGCTATATTGTAGACTGATTTAATTGGCCAGTCGGCCATTGCTGCTAGAATTGTTGCATGGGCTGCGTCTTTAACGTAAATAAAATCCATCGTAGAATTAGGCTCAAAGACTTCAATGTAAATATTTTTACCTTTAGCAATTAGTTCAATTTTCTTTATTTCTTGTGCATATATCGAAGGGCCGGCTTTATCTGGCCCATAAACATCAAAGTATCGTAAGTTAACAATTTCCAAATTATAGTTAGTCGAATATTGTCGGCAAAGAGTTTCGCCAAAAAATTTAGTTGCCCCATAAAGATTTATTTCTGGCGATATTTTACGATTTTCATCAATTACGCCATCTCCATTGAGGTAAACGGCACAACTAGATGCGTTAATAATCCGTTTGACGTTATATTTTCTTGAAGCTTCAAGTATATTTATGAGTCCCCCTATATTAATATCTACTGCTCTTTTGGGATCTTTAGAACAGCTGGTGGTCAGCAGGGAGGCTGTATTTATGATGACATCTGGCTGATAACTCGCTACTATGCTGTCAATAAATTCAGCATCACATATATCACCCTGTATTAAGTTTGAATCATTAAGTAATTTCTTTGAAGATTTTCTTTCAAGTTTTCTTCTAAATGTCAATCCTATAAATGAATGCCCACGCCTAGATAGTTCTTCGATAATATATGATCCAATAAATCCAGTGGCACCTGTAATTAAAAACTTCATGATATCTCCTTGTATCTTTCCTTGCTGATATTGTGGCTAGATTTATCTCACATACTAAATATTAATGAGATGTCAGGTGGGTGTGAATCAGAGAAGAACCCTTTCTTTCTAGAGATCGAGAGAACTGATTACGAAATTGATTTATATCTCGGGCGCTAAATGCATTAAAGTTATAGGATCTTGCTAACATCTCAAAATTAGGGCTGTTGAATCTGGATATATAGCGATTGCCATAGGTTTCAAAATTGTAATCAGATATAGAGCCACATCCACCGTTGTCCTCTATTATAAAAATAATCTTCATGTCATAGTTCATAGCGACTCCAAGCTCGTTGAGGCCCATTTGAAAGCCGCCGTCGCCGCAAAAGCAAATCACAAGATTATCGCTGGCAATAGCGGCTCCTATGGAGGCGGGAATCGAGTAGCCCATGCATCCGTTGCGATCCGACAGCAATATTTTCTGGCCAAGATGGGTTTTGTATTCATGGACAATACGTGCCTTGGTATAGCCTGTATCGCAAACGATAATAGAGTCTTTGGGTGAAAGCTCCATAACGGTTTGGCTGACTTCTAGTGGGGCAATTCCAATTGGGCTACTCTTCGTAGGTCGGATTTGAGCAATATTAATGCTCGTTAGATCTTCCAATAGCTCAGTAGACTGCTTATGAGGGACGTCCGGAATATTTTTCAGGAAGCTAGTGGTACTTCCTACTGCCGATAAATCGACTGGAAAGGACCGTCCAATTTCTAATGGGTCGCTATCAACCTGTGCCAAGGTCATTGATGCCAAATTTTTATGGTCAAAGAAGTCTGGTTGCAGACGAACTCCCAGCAGAAGTAAATAGTCGCACTCCTCAAGGTAAGAGTGTACCGCGCTAGACTGATAACCCGATCCAAGACATAAATTATGGAATTCATTAACTAAATTCTTACCTAAAGGCGATACGCAGAAGGGTATCTTCAATCTGTCGATGCATTTCATTAGTGCATTGCCTATACCTTTATCTGCTACTCCCTCGCCGATCATTAATAAAGGATGTGATGACGCGTAGAGCTGATCGATGATTATTTGGCTTTGATTAATAGATACTTCTGGAGGTGTTAGGTTCTTATACTGGTGGTTTGGTTGGTAGCTTGACTCAACTTCAATATCCCAAAAGTCAGAGGGGACTTCGAGATAGACTGGCCCAGGCCGTCCAGAATGAGCTTCTCTAATCCCATCTAGTACCATTGCCGCTACTCCTTGAGGACTGGGTGCCAGCATTGCTCTTTTACAAACCGCTTTTAAACATAGTCTTTGTTCTATACTGCGACCGCGGCCAGAGCCTTCTTGAAATGCGTTTTTCCCGACGTCGGAGCTTACCGCAGCGCCACTAATTGCAAGTAGTGGTATGGAATCTAAATAGGCCGTCGCAAAGGGAGTGGCTAGGTTTGTTGCTCCTGGCCCACCGGTCGTGAACACAACACCTAGTTTTCCCGAAGTTCTACTGTATCCATCAGCCATAAAGGCGGCACCAAATTCGGTTTTATTAAATACAGGTGTGATGGCCGTGGGTCTGATCGACTGCCACATGGCTAGGATATTGTCGCCGGTGTGGCCAAATATATGTTCAACACCCTCATCTTCAAGGATATTTGCAATTAGGTTCCTGACTTTTACTCTCACTTTTTTCTCAATTTTGTAGTATGGGTTTTAGATGACTTTGTGTCTTAAGGGCCAATTTTTTCAGTTTATGTGAAGCGCTATGTTTCTATCTAGATAAAAATATTACGAATCATGGATTTTAAAGACAAACTTTATCCATTTACTATTCAATCAAGATAGTCATGATATTACCTACAAATAATTACTCAATATTCCCTAGGCCAAATTAACTTTAAAATTATTGATTTATAAGGCTATTGTATTTATCCCCAAAATTTTATGACTATTCTGCCGCCTTAATTAAATTCGGCATTTATGTACTCTTTTGGTTGCCGGATTCTTTTAATCCTTAAACCAAATAACTACATAAGTCTTGGCTGATGTCCCAGGTGGTTTACCACGTAGTACAAGTGAATACACATTATGGAGAGTATGAATGTCATTTAGGGTTTTTCAGATTCGCGTATTAGCCAGCTTGCTGCTGATTGTCCCCGCAGCGGAGGTAGTAGCGAGAGAGAACTATTCTCCTGATGCTAATGTAAAGTCTCCCAACCAGGTATATTGGGGTGATACACATTTGCACACTAGATTGTCTGCAGACGCGTATATGAAAAAAAATCGACTTCTTACCTCAGCGGATGCCTATCGTTTTGCAATGGGGGACACTGTTACAACCCATGATGGTAGAGCGGTAAAATTGAGAAGGCCCTTAGATTTTATTGTTATAGCAGATCATGCTGAGGAATTAGGGGTATTAATCGATATTGATTCACAGGACTCCCAACTGCTAAATACTGAGTTTGGACGAAAAATTTACAATATTTTTACCGGTGTTTCGGAGCAATCCCCATCTGAACCTGGGGAGGATATCTGGGCGCTGATGGCAGGATTAAATGTATCTAGCCCTGACTTTAGGCAGTCAACTTGGGGGGGCGTTGTCGAATCTGCTGATAAGTTTAACAGCCCTGGGAGTTTTACGACTTTTTCTGGGTTTGAGTGGAGCTCTAATCCAGGAAAGAATTACGATAATCTCCATAGAGTAGTCATATTTAAAGATGGCGCCCAAAAAGTGACTCAAGTCACTCCCTATTCAAGCTTTGAGAGTGAAGACCCAGAAGACCTTTGGCGTTATCTTTCGAACTACAGTAAAAGTACCGATGGTGATGTTATCGCCATTCCTCATAATAGTAATGTCAGCAATGGCAGAATGTTCGCTTTAGTCGATTTTAAAGGTCAGCCTATTGACTTAGGCTACGCAAAGTTACGCAGCCGTTGGGAACCACTGGTGGAAGTAACTCAGATGAAAGGCGATAGTGAGACTCATCCATCTGTGTCGCCCGATGATAAATTTGCTGACTATGAAACTTGGGATGGCTGGCCTAGAGAGATGGATGAAGTCGAACTTAAAGAAAGGCGGGACTTTAAGCCATTTGAGTATGCTAGGCCTGCGTTAAAGCTAGGATTAGCCCAAAACGTCAAACTTGGCGTTAACCCCTTTAAGTTCGGCATGATCGGCAGTACCGATAGTCACACCTCTCTATCAACTGCGGATGAGAATAATTTCTGGGGTAAGACAACCAAGGATGGGCCCGCCATTGATAGAATGATGACGCCCAGTAATCCAGACCTATTTCCCAGCGTAAAGGTATGGAAATCTTCCGCCGCAGGTTATTCGGCGGTCTGGGCTCAAGAAAATACTCGTGAATCTATATTTGCGGCCATGAAGCGTAAAGAAGTCTATGCCTCCACCGGGCCGCGCATTAGCGTACGTTTCTTCGGCGGTTGGGACTACCAGTCTCGTGACGCTTTACGTCCCGACCTTGCGACAATTGGTTATAGTAAAGGTGTCCCTATGGGGGGAGATCTAGTTAATGCCGCCAAGGGTAAGTCGCCGAGCTTCCTTATCCGTGCAGTAAAAGATCCTGATGGTGCCAATCTCGACCGTGTACAGGTGATCAAGGGCTGGCATGACAGCCAGGGACAATTGCATGAGCTGATTTACAATGTTGCCCTATCTGATGGTCGAACAGAGGATAAAAGCCGAACAGCTGTGTCTGTGGGCAACACGGTTAATATTAAAGACGCCAGTTATATCAATAGCATCGGTGATCCGGAATTAGCGGTGGTTTGGCAAGATCCAGATTTTGATCGCGACGAACTAGCGTTTTATTACTTACGTGTGCTTGAGATCCCTACACCAAGGTGGACAGTCTATGACGCTAAATTTTTTGATGTAAAAAATATCTCCAAAGAGGTACCTGTGCTCACCCAGGAACGCGCCTATAGCTCACCGATTTGGTATACACCTTAAGTCGAAAATATAGGTTAATGGTGTCAGTTAACTGATCTGGTAATAATCGGTATAGAATTTAAATTTCTCACGAAGTGCTTTCTCAGTTAGTCCAAAGTCTGTTAATTGGTAATGGTGTTTACCGTATTTTTCTCTGGGCCTGTCGTTTAAGTACTCTGTTATTTGACACTTAGTTTGATCTGTATACTCGATATTTAATTTTTTATAGCAAGACTCCAATGTGGCTGTCGGGTTTTCCATCAAGTCTGAGAAGTAGATATCAGTGATTCGGTTGTTGAGAGATTTATTGTTGCTGCGTTGCTCTATCGATTTTTTTAGCCCCCCTTCAAAGAAAGAGATGAATTGTTGCACGTCTTTAATTTTATACTCAGGAAATATCTTAGCCATTGTCTCTACGAGGCTTAATAGTGATGGGATCGCTGATATAGGATTTCTATGAGTATGGATAACCCTTGCATTAGGGTAGGTTTCAAAGACTAATTCTAAGAAATGTAAATGAAAAGGATCCTTTAGTAACCAGGTCTTTTTTACGCTTTGATGCTGGAGTGTTTGTAGAACCGTTTTATGCCAGCCATATCTGTTGTCATCTAAATATTGGCTAATTCTAGTCTGATATGTGCCTGGGCCATCGATATTCGGATGTGGAAATGTGAGGATATTGGTCATTATATGTGCGCATTCTACTGGCAGGTCGTTTCTATAATCATGTATTTCCTTTAATTTGGGCGCAATATCCATATTTAAGTCAAATAAGCATTCGGCGATGTCTTGACGATGCCGTTGATTCGAGGCTTTGTCGTCGGAGGCTGGGTTTTGGATTGTTTCATATCCGAAAGGGCCCCTTAAACGAGGATCCTGATTCAATAATTCAAATAGAATCGTTGTTCCACTCCTCGGCAGGCCTGTGATTATTATTGGGCTATCAATATTTTCTTCTTTTATGCGGGGCTGGCGGGCTATTTTTTCAACCGTTAAAAGCCTATTTCTAAGTCTTATTATTAACCTGGCTTTTAGAATTACGCAAAGCAATGGTGAAGTTTGCGCGGTTAGTTTGATCGACTCGAGGCAGGATTCATAATATGGAACCCAGCTAGTATCTCCAAAATCATTTAAATTGGTGGTCTCTTTTGCAACTTGAATTAGTTTGTCAGAGGTAACATTTAACAAGTAGTCAGGGTTACCGCAGCAGATTTCTAACTTGTTGAGTCGTCGAAGCCATTCGGGGTCATTCATTACATTTCTCCTTGTGAATGCTAGGGTTTGGCTGATTTGGTATTTAATACAGAAGGCACAAATTGCTGTCTAGACAGTTTCTCTGCTGTTGACTGGCAGTCGGCGGGTCTCACTCTTGGGTTTGATTACAAACTCCTCATCAACCAAATAGCCAAGATACCTTTTGATCGTTTCACGGTTAATATTGCCGCACTGAACCTCAGCGCTATAGAGCATGTCGAGCATCGGTAAATAGCCTTCGCCGAAGTTAAATTCCTCCGAGAAGCAACTCTCCTCAGGACTGGAGGGCTCATCTA
>Ga0209119_1001664_pt1 | contig 21493 bp, 19 predicted proteins | sample COG_03_FD_184747 | JGI IMG/M metagenome (GOLD analysis project Ga0209119, IMG submission 184747) | Pelagic Microbial community sample from North Sea - COGITO 998_met_03 (SPAdes) (version 2) | ecosystem: Environmental > Aquatic > Marine > Neritic zone/Coastal water | place: Helgoland, sampling... | reverse complement strand
CGCCGCAATCTGATAATAGCCGCGAGCAGATAGGCCCGGCATAGACGGCGGAAAAATCAAGTACCTTGAGGTGGGCGAGGGGTTTTGCTCGGCTCATCGGGTTCTCCAGTTGAACTAACTGTAACCCAGATGCACAGTCCGCAGCTATCCGATTTTTGTGGCGAGTGCGTGAATTGCTGAGTGGCAGCGTCCCTTATGAATGGCCAATGAGCGCAATCGGCTTGGCACCGAAGGCATTCGAAGTCTCAACGCTCTTGAGCGTAAATTTCCCGAAGGAGCGAACGCCATTGTGCATACTGAGCTTCGAGAGGGCCCTTGAGTTCAATGACACTGCCTTCTAGCATTGAGATGGTCGGATGGATTTCAGCCTTAAAGGAGTCGGCCAGTTCCCGCAGTTCATCTTCGTTCATTTTGTATTCTTTATAGGTTCGATAGACATCTTCCGTCGCCTCCCAGCTACCGGCGCGTCGACGGTTACTCACGGAACCACTGGTCTTGATTTGGTCGTTGTAGGCCAGCAGTTCGTAGCTGTAGGTCTGCCAGTAGGGATAGACGGTCTGCAACCTGTCGAAGAACAAGTTGAAATGTTCATCCATCAAGTCGGTAAACCGGTATTCAGCCTCTCGAATTTTCTTCACTCGTTGATACATTTTATCGTCGAGTGCGGGCAAGCCCGTGACCTGAATGATACCTTGTGGGTCTATTGCCAGGTAACTGGCGAAAGCCTGTGGCGCCAAGGCATTGGCATAACGCAGCAAGGAAGCGCGGACGATCCAGGTGGCGTCAAAGTCGGTCAGTTGGCTTCGGGCTCGATAGATATCGTTGGCTATGCGGTTATACAGACCCTGGAACGGGTCCTGTCGCAGTTGCTCATCCACCGCATAAGCAGCAGCCTGAGCTTGCTCTCTATAGATGCTGTCGAGCCAGGTGACGCCGCGACTATCGACCACCTTAACGTGTAAGGCCAGGTCCAGGGCAGTAGACGTCAGTATGGTCGCGCTGATCTGGAGCTCCGCTGCGACATCCTCACTTGGCCCCACTCTGACCGCGCCCCAGTGGCCTGATTCAATCAGGCTGTTGCGCAGGATGATTGGCAGATAGTTGGCTTCGGCCTCATGAATAGGCGCGTAGATGCGGCTGATTCGACCGGTGCCCTCAGGTGTCAGGCCCTGATTGGAGAAGACCGCAATGCTGATGTTGAAGTATGGCGCCGTGGGGATTCCTGCAACAATCAAGGCTTCAGGCGCAAACACTGTGATGGGAGTTTCCTGGCGTTGAGCGGCGCAGGCGGATAACAGGAACGCGATGGTTAGCAGTACCGCTCTATTCATCGCTGACCCCCGTTGGATCCTGGCGAAGTCGACAGACTTTCTTTTTCTCGAGGGTGTACTCACAGGCGTAGAGCCCCTTGCCTGGAGGGAAGAGCATATACACTCGGTTCAGACTGAAGGACTGGCCCATTTTGGCAGAGACCAGTGTGGTTGAGACCATCAAGCGTTTACTCGCCATGGTTTGGCCGCCTTTGGCGAGACTGTATCGGTTGATCACCGTTAGACCCTCCGGCAATTGGGTGGCGAACACCAGGTGGCCATTGCTGTCTAGTCCGCAGGATTCCTGACCAATCGCCAGGTCATTGACGGGTGCGAGGAAATCGCAGGTCAGAGCATAGTCACCACTGCGCTTGACGGCAATATGGTCAATTGATTGGTCAATGGTCAGCACGGTTGACTGCGTGCTGGCATCGGCGAGGGTGCCCAGTTGAATGACTGCAGATAAGTCACGCAGGGAGTTGCCTGTTGCCGGCCGTGCGCCATCCCGATCGCGCTTCATCTTTTGCTGTTGGTCGAATTGACTTTGGGCGATCTCATACAGGTAACTGAGTCGGTCCTGAGGGTTTTCTGTGTGTTCGTAGTCGATTTCCCAGGAACCGGAGAAATCTGCCAACGGTGCCACTTTGAGTGTTGGCACTTCTCGGGTTTTACTGGTGCAACCTGTCAGGACCGCGATGCATAGAAGACTGGTCGTGATGAGGTTTCTCATTGAAGAATGGTTGGCCTGAGAAGTTGAGAAGGGCGGGAACTGCAGGGCGATGAACGAGGTCTTGACCTCGATCATCGCAAGTGGTGGCTTAATCGTTAGGCGGCTTTCGCCATTTGACCGGGTACTGAGAAAAATTTGTCGATCAGTGGCTTGAAGCTCTCCAGTGAGTCGACCTCGTACGCTGGGTCAAAGGCAGCCTGATCCCACTCGTCGGTGAACTGTTCGGCCTTGGCAAACCAGGGCTCGTCTTTGAACTGCAAGCGCAGATCTCGCTCCTTGCCTTGGAAATGGTAGTAATGCTCACCCTGGAAATCCTGATGGGTACGAATAATGTGGTAGGCGTCATCACTCACGTAGGCCTTGATGATCTCCGCACAAATTTGACCATGGTTGATCACGCTGATGGTCTTGCCAATATCGTGGATCAGGCTGAGTAAAACCATCTCGTCCGAGGCGCCGGCTCGGCGCGCCATCGTCGCGGTTTGCAATGAGTGATGCAGCTGGTCGGTGGCGAAACCCAACGACACGCCTGCCAATGAAGCTAGCATGCTATAGATGCGGTTGGGCATATCTTTGATATGCGGAACATGTTCCTGGCCAATATGTTCCCAGTCAGATTTGGTACCTTGATCCATTCGAGTAAACATCAGTGGCTCCAGTAATTGTGTTTAAAAACAGGATGATAGTGGGGAATCGTGGTGGGGTCAATTGTGATTGTTAAGGTTCCGTTGCGCTGCTGGCGATCGCGGCTGTTATATGAGCTCGGTATTTTCAGGGGAATCGCTGGCTTATTGCGCTTAAACTCGGTATAAATTTTCAGCAGCAGTTGTAAGCCCTTGTCGCAAAGGATTACGATCTCTATTCGCGCAAAAACAGGAGCATGAAAAAACGATGAGATACGAAACGCCAACAACAACAAAAGAGGCCGCTACGCTTCTGCACAAGGAGAAGGGCCAGGCCCATATTCTTGCAGGAGGGACCGATCTTCTGGTTCGTATGAAGATGGGTATGACCGAGCCCACCCTTGTGGTTGACATCAAACATATTCCTGCGATGCAAGCCATTACTAAGAGTGCGGCAGGATTCAAGATCGGTGCCACCGTTTGTGGTGCCGCGATGACAGAGCATGCGGCTCTTGGCAAAGCTTGGCCAGGTATCGTTGAAGCCGCTAACCTGATTGGCTCTGACCAGATTCAAGGTCGTTGCACCATGGTTGGGAATCTATGCAACGGATCTCCTGCAGCAGACAGCGTGCCAGCCATGATAGCGGCGGGTGCCAAGGCGATTATTGTGGGTAAAGATAAGCGGCGTACGGTAGCTGTCGATAAAATCGTCACAGGCCCCGGTAAGACTTCCCTGGCGAAAGGTGAAGTGATCGAGGCGATTACATTGCCAGCGCGATTGCCGCGTTCGGGAGATGCGTATCTGCGCTTCACGCCGCGAACGGAAATGGATATTGCCGTTGTCAGTGCCGCTGTGAACTTGACATTGCAGCGCGGCGTGGTGAAAACCGCTCGGGTCGTGCTGGGCGCAGTCGCCCCCACCGCCGTCATTGTAGCCAAGGCTGCGAAAGCGATTATCGGCACCAAGCTTGACGATGAGGCGTTGGAAAAACTGGCAGCTGCCTGCTCTGCTGCCTGTAATCCGATCGACGACAAGCGTGGCACCATCGAATATAGAACCAAGGTGGCCGGCGTTCTGGCTAAGCGGGCCGCCAAAATCGCATATCAACGTGCTGGAGGTACATTATGACTGGCGTACTCGTCTCGACAACAATTAACGGTGACGCAGTTCAGTTCGCCTGTCCTACGGATGAAACTTTGCTCGATTCCCTGCGTAATCGCGTCGGCTTGACCGGAGCGAAGGAAGGCTGTGGGACGGGCGACTGCGGTGCCTGTTCCGTCACCCTCGATGGTCGACTCGTGTGTGCCTGCCTGGTACTGGGTGTTGAAGCTAACGGTCGTGAGATCGGCACGGTGGAGGGCTTGGTTGAGGATGGCAAGCTGCATCCTTTACAGGAGAAATTCATTGAGCACGCGGCCTTGCAGTGCGGTATCTGTACGCCGGGTTTCTTAGTAGCGGCGAAGACGCTGTTAGAGAAAAACCCGAAGCCCAGCGAAGAACAGATTCGCTACGCACTGGCGGGAAATCTTTGTCGCTGCACCGGTTACGACAAGATTGTTCGGGCCGTGCAGGCTGCCGCGAAAGAAATGCGTAAAAAATGAGGGTTTTTGTTGGCGCTTAATGTGTTGGAACGTGGGGGCAGACCTCAGCGAACCGCCGATCAACAGTAATCCACGCAAACATTAAAGACAGGAATTTGATATGGGACACGACACGAATTATCAAGATCGTGAGTTTAAAATTATTGGAACTCGCGTCAAACGACCAGATGGTATCGATAAGGTCACGGGCCGCGCAAAGTATGGCGCTGATGCCTTTGCACCTGGACAATTGGTCGGTAAGGTACTGAGATCGCCGCATGCTCACGCCATCATTCAGAAAATCGATATTTCCAAGGCGGAGAAGCTCGCGGGCGTCAAGGCGATTATTACCAGTGCTGATCTACCGGATCTGACGGGTACCAATCGAGGTATGACGGACATACTGGAAAACTGCATGGCTCGTGGACGAGCGCTGTATCACGGTCATGCCGTGGCAGCAGTGGCGGCAATCGATGAGCAAACGGCAAAGCAGGCGCTGAAACTCATTAAGGTGACCTATAAGTTGCTGCCCCACGTCACCGATGTGGACGAGGCGATGTTGCCGGATGCGCCCATCATTCAGGACTTTGTGCTGCAGGACGGTAAACCGTCTAATATCGCCGGTATTTCTACCTTCGGTCATGGTGATGTGGACGCCGGTTTTGCCGAGGCTGATGTGATTGTCGAAAAGAGCTACAAGACAGAGCAGACTCACCAGGGTTATATCGAGCCCCATGCTTGCCTGGCGAACGTCAGCTCCGATGGCAGTGGTGAATTATGGGTGACGACGCAGGGACATTTCAGCTTCCGCGTGGTGTGTTCGACGCTGTTGGGTCTGGATATGGCGAAGCTGAAAGTCACCTCCTCGGAAATCGGCGGTGGCTTTGGCGGTAAGACCCACGTTTGGACCGAGCCGTTGGCGCTGGCTCTATCCCGCAAGGCGAACCGACCCGTAAAGTTGGTGATGACTCGAGACGAAGTCTTCAAGGCCTCTGGGCCGACTTCATCAACATCGATGGACATCAAAATCGGCGCCAAGAAAGATGGCACGATCACGGCGGCGACAGCCATGCTGCGCTATCAGGACGGGGCTTTCCCCGGCATCTGGGGCATGCTCGGCGCTATGACAGCCTATGCCTGCTACGACCTGAAAAACGTCAAGACGGTGGGTCATGACGTCTTGGTGAACCGGCCTAAGGTCGCGGCTTATCGAGCGCCCTCGGCGCCTATGGCGGCGTTCGGCGTTGAAAGCACTATGGATCTTGTGGCGAACGAGATTGGTATGAGCCCCCTTGATTTCAGAATCAAAAATGCGGCGAAAGAGGGCACTCAGGCGTCCTATGGTCCCGTATACGGCCCAATTGGCATTGGCCCCACCCTTGAGGCGGTGAAGAAACACCCCCATATGCGTGCTAAGTTGAAGAAGAACCAGGGTCGAGGCATGGCTTGCGGATTCTGGTTTAATTTTGGTGGCCAGACTTGCGTTGATCTTAATATTGGTCCAGATGGCACTGTGTCGCTCACGATCGGTACTATCGATGTCGGCGGTTCACGGGCTTCGCTGTCGTTAATCGTTGCCGAGGAGTTGGGTATTCCCTACGACCAGGTGCGAACGAATATTGGCGACACTGCGTCCCTGGGGCATAACGATACGACAGAGGGCAGTCGTGGTACCTTCTCTTCCGGTATGGCGGCGATATTTGCTGCGCGCGACGCCGTCGGCGTACTCCGCGCCAGAGCCGCAAAAATGTGGGACATTCCCGTTGATGATGTGGTCTGGGCTGACGGTGTCGCAACAGCAACTGGTGCCAAGCACAGTAACTTGCCGCCATTGACGCTTGCCGCCATTGCTGCCAAGGCGGCGTCTACTGGTGGTCCGATCGCCGGGCATAATGAAGTGGTGGCGGATAATGCGGGTGTCTCTTTTGCGAGTCATATCTGCGACGTTGAAGTCGACCCAGAGACCGGTAGTACGAAAATTATTCGTTATACCGTTATTCAGGACGCGGGTAAGGCTATCCACCCGGATTATGTGGAAGGTCAGTTTCAAGGTGGTGCTGCCCAAGGTATCGGTTGGGCGTTAAATGAAGAGTATATCTATGGCGCCGATGGCTGCCTGCAGAACACGGGATTTTTAGACTATCGAATTCCAGTTTGTTCGGATCTGCCCTTCATTGATACTCAGATTTTGGAGATCCCAAACCCCAATCACCCCTATGGTGTTCGTGGTGTCGGTGAAACCTCAATCGTGCCTCCCTTGGCCGCCATTGGTAATGCCGTGTCCCACGCTGCAGGTGTGCGTATGACACATATTCCGATGTCAGCGCCTCGCATTCTGAAAGCGATTGATGACGCAAAGGCTTAAAGCCGCGCGTATCGGAGTCAACCCTTTCGAGTCAGTTGTTGATTCGAAAGGGGGGTTCCACCGATCATCTGATGGAGATTGAATGATGCCCAGAATCAGTCTGACATCGTCCTTACGCGATGCAGTGGATGGCGCAGAATCAATCGAGCTGCATGCCGAAACGATCGGCGAGATGTTTGCAAAGTTGGCCGAACGCTACCCACGCATGGCAGATCGTATCGATGCGGGTATTGCTGTGGCGATTGATGGGCAAATTTATCGGGATGACTGGAATACCAAAATTCCAGCTGACGCGGCAGAAGTATTCCTGATGCCGAGAATACAGGGCGGTTAGGCAACCAAAAGAGGAACCGTCCAGTGAGTCGAAAGCCGGTCGTGGTAGCGCTAGCGTCATTGATGTTTTGAGCTGAAACGGCAGTCATTCTGCTGAGTTGTGCACCTTCGTAATACGCCAGTTCCCGCCGCACGAGCTGGGACTAGTGAATGATCTGAATCTTCATTGCCATCTAATTTGGCCAGAGAAATCATAATGAGTCTGCAAGGCAAAGTTGTTTTAATCACAGGGGCTGGGCGAGGTATTGGGTTGGGTATTGCCCACTGTTTTGTGCAGCAAGGGGCATCGGTTGTGGTCACCGACCTAGACGCAGCAATGACCCAGGCGGCAGAGTTAGAACTCGGTAAAGACGCCATGGGTTTGGTGGCCGATGCGGCCAGTCAGGTTGCCATGCGTGACGCCGTCAATCAAGTAATCGGGCGCTATGGCAAGCTAGATGTTCTCGTCAACAATGCAGGTATTGGCGGTCCTTTGACGCAATTCGAAGAAATCGCTGCATCAGATTCGGCCTTTTTGGGTATGAGCGACGAGGTTTGGGACGAACAGTTGATGTTTAACCTGAGAACGGCATTTTCATCATCTAATGCGGCGGTACCGCACCTGAGTGACGGTGGCTCAATCATCAATATCGCCTCGATTGCTGCCCTTGGTCCGACGACAATGCTGCCGGCCTATGGTGCCGCCAAGGCGGGTGTCGTACATTTAACTAAAACCCTTGCCATGGAACTTGCGCCACGCAGAATCCGGGTCAATTGTATCTGCCCAGGGCTGTTATGGACCCGCGCCTGGGAGCTATTGACGACCCAGATGCAAGCTAGCCAACCAGAGCTGGCGAATATGTCCTTGCGCCAGATATTCGAGGCAACCGTCGCTGATATGACCCCCCTTGGTGGCGAACAAACACCCGAGGACATTGGCAATTTAGCAGTATTTTATGCTTCGGATAACGCGCGCATGATTACGGGTCAGATAGTGGCAGTCGATGGCGGTATATCAACCAAGTAAAGCACCTAAGCGCTGGAGTGTTCTTGTTAAATTTGATCTTGATGCATTTTTGACAAGATGCTGAGTACTTCGCCGCCGAGATCAACTTCCTCCTCTGGCGCTTGCGCGCAGACCTTCAGGTTAAACAACCGACAACCTGAGTCGATATAGGGCGCGAGTTGCTCGGCAACCTGTGCCGGGGTGCCGAAGGGGGTATAGCGTTCAAATTTTTCAAAGGGTACATGGTAAAATTTCTCCATGGCCTGTTTCACCACTTCCCTGGCTTTAACTGGGTCAGAATCGACGCCAATCCAGGGTTGATAGCCATGTAACCATTGCGGGACGGTGCGATTAGCGGCCTGGGCGTACTCATCAATCAAACCGGTTGCCTCTGCATAGCGCTTTGCCGAACACCAGACTCCGATCCAACCGTCAGCATAAATTGCGGCGCGGCGTAGGGCTGCATTGGACCGACCGCCAACAATAATCGGTATGGCTTGGCTTGGCTTTGGCCGAATTCGCGCCTGTTCGATAGTAAAGTGTTTACCATGAAACGTCAGTTCTTCGCCGTTCATCAAACCGCGAATAATAGCCAGTGACTCGTTGGTCAGGGCGCCGCGGGTCGCAGGGTTAACACCGCAAATCTCGATTTCATGACGATCTTCGCCACCGATACCGACACCGAAGGTCATGCGCCCGGGGGCTATTCTGGCCATCGTGGCAAGTTGGCGCGCGACTGGCAGCGGATGCCGCAGAGGTAGCAAATAAATACTAATCATGACGCCGATGGTTGGGTGCAGTTGCGACAGGGCGGCAACCTCTACAAATCCGTCTGTTCCCGAGCCGTCCCTAAATGAGACGTGATCCGCCATAAATAAATGATCAAATCCACAATCAGCAATTTGGCTGAGGGTGTCTCTGCGGGCTTCAATATCCATGCCCCACAGAGTACTGGGGGTTGCTAGGCCAAACTTTAACTTCAAGTGACTCTCCAGTTTTTAAATAGTCAGCAGTGGGGTGTTAGCTGATGGCTAAGCACCCGATGGCATGTCACAGACCCGGGCCGGTATCGTCCAGGCCAATCAGTACCCGGCCCGCCATCTCCATGACTGCTTCGCCTACCATCATATGCTGTGAGGCGACGTGAACATCTCGAAAGTGCTGCTGCAAACATGAGGTCTCAAACACCGATGTACCCCCAACGACGGTGTACATGCGATCGATGACTTCTATCGCGGTTGTTACGGCATGCACATTCGCTGTTCGAATCGCGCGGCGTGATTCCAGGGTATCATCATTGTTCTGGGCATTGATCCAGGCGCTATCGATAGTCTGATAGAGCCAGGCGCGCGCAGCCTGTAATTTGGTATCGGCATCGGCGAGGTCCTTGTGAAGCGACGACCGCATCGCTAATGTTCGACGACTACCCTGAGGGGTTTTCTCCTGCGCGATCTTGATGACCTCGTTGATTGAGCTGCGTGCCATGCCTAAACAAATTGCGCCGATCGGCGCGCCCAGTAAGGCAAAGCGTGGGAATCGATAAATCGGTCGTGTGGCATGGTCTGTATATTCGATGCTTGTGGATAAACGCTCACGGGGCACCCAGACGTTGTCTGCAACGTAGTCACTAGAGCCTGATCCTCGCAGCCCGGAGACATGCCAGTTGTCAAGAATTTGGATCTCAGTTGGTTGAAAGAAGACTCGACTTAAGGGGGCATCTCGGATGACAGGTTGACCACAGTTGTCGACTTCGTGAACACCGCCTGAAATCCAGCTGGCATTGTGGCAACTAGAGCCCCAACGCCAATGACCGTTGATGAGATAGCCGGCTTGACCACCGCGTTCCTGAAACATGGCCGTCCCGCTGTCGGCGAATACACCGCTAGTAATCACGTTCGGGTTCGTCAGCATTTTCTCGATCTGGACATCCGGTAGAGCCCCGAGCAGATATTGAGATGTACTGCCAATGAACACGCACCAAGCGGTCGAGCCATTGGCGCTCGCCAGAGTTTCGCAGATACGGCACAGTGCTTCGGGGCTAAAACCCAGTCCGCCGAGCTCAGTGGGTGTAATCAAGCGGTATAAGCCCACCTCAGCCATTCGATCAGCCAGTTCCTGGGGGAGCTGCCGCAGCGTGTCGATTTCATGCCCGCGCTGCAGGAGTTCGCCACACAGATCTTGTGCGGCTTCAATGATTTCAAGCTCATGCGTGTTCAGCATGCTGAGTTCCTCATGGTTGTCCCATGCAGTGTAGCGAATCTTTTTTATTTATGCCCCTGTGAATTGGTTAGTGTCAAGACGACAAGAAGAAAATTCGGTACATTAACGCCACCTACCCTTTAGGACACCAACCCTTAACCACATCTACAAGGGTGGGATTGTGCGCAATTTAGAGGTCACGGATACCTTTTAGGTTTACCCTTTGATAAGCCGGCGTCGTGATAGCGCGATCAGCGCATAGTTTGCGGGGGACGGCGATTTACTGGCGCATCATCAGGCCGCACTCTCGATGTTCTTCACCCTTGGTCGGGTCGAAGTAGTCAAGGTTATCGGGCAGGTCACGGTCGAGAATATATTTTTCCACATCGGCTTCTGTCAGGTGGAACATGGGAGCGACCCGCACCGTGTTGTGGCTACCAAAGGTGAAGATATGCAGATCTTTACGATAAGCGTTCTGGTCATGGCGTATGCCATTCAGCCAGATATCTGGCGCGAAGTCGGCCATGGCGCGATCGAAGGGTTCGAGTTTTACGATGCGGGAGAACAGGTCATGGGCCGGAGTGTCGAGCTCTGGTATCGGGCCATGAACAGCGGTGTAATGGGCCGCGGACATTTTCGGCGAGTAGACCTGCAAGTTGAGGTTCAGGTATTCCACGACACGGCTGATGTGGCGGTAAGTTGCGGGTGTGTTGAAGCCATGATCGACCCAAATGACAGGAATGTTCTGCTTGAACTGCGTTGCAAGATGCAGAAATGCGATAGCCATCGGGCGAAAATTGGTAAAAATAATCGGGTTCTTAGCCTGCTCGATGGAGAACCGCATGATCTCACTGGGCTTGTTGTTTCTGAATTGTGAGTTCAGTGCGATCAGATCGGCACTGGCGTGGAAGGTCAGTGCTGCGGTTTCTGCCTGTGTTTGTCTGGTAATGTCCAAGCTCATAGATAAGTCCTTCAATGGGCTCAAACGGCCCTGGGTCATAACGATGGGCGGAGTTTATGGAGGAACGTTAAGAATTAAAAAGAATATAAAACTATTTGCATATATCTTTTTCTCGTTTTTCTGTGGGTATCCGATCCCATTTGGAAATGGTATATATGCACGCAAGCTGGTGTGAGATGACTCGCCCGTGAGCTTGATTCCGTCCTCGATAAAGGTGCGAACATAAATGCCATTGCAAGAACAGATTAGTGCTGCCCGTGAACAGTCTATGTCCGGTCTGGATGTGCCCTGGCTGCTTCAGCAATGGGTTCAGCGGCAGCCTGATAAGCCCTGTTTGATCTGGGCGCCATTCAGCGGCGAAGAGCAGGTGCTCACCTATGCCGAGCTGTATACGCAGGCTCGTCGGCTGGCCGCTGGGCTCCATCAGCGTGGCATCGAAGCCGGCGACTTCGTCTTGGTCCATCTAGATAACTCCCCTGAGTTTGTCGTCAGTTGGTACGCCTGCGCGATGCTGGGTGCTGTCGCCGTATCAACCAACACGCATTCGGTGGCCCGTGACCTGGAATATTTTGCGCAACATACGGCCGCAGTATGTGCCATCACGCAGCCAGCGTTTGCGCGTCTGGTGCGGGATGCCTGTCCGGCACTGCAGTTTGTGGTGGTCACTGATCATGATGCCGGTGAGATTGACCCACGGTACAGTGATGTCTGCGAGGCTATTCAAGGCCTGCATTACGCGGACGTGTTTACCGACGATGCCCTGCCAGGGTTGGAACGCTTGTCTAGCAGAAACCTCAGTGTTCAGTTTACATCGGGGACTACTTCGCGGCCCAAGGCGGTGCTCTGGACCCATGCGAATGGTCTATGGGCCGGGAAGGTGTCTGCCATCCATATGCGGTTGCGTCGTGACGATATCACGTTGGTGTATATGCCGTTGTTTCATACCAATGCGCAAGGCTATTCCATGCTAGCGACGCACTGGTCCGGTGGCACGATAGTCCTGCAGCCCAAGTTTTCAGCCTCGCGATTTTGGCCCCTGTGCCTGAAACATCGAGTGACCTGGGTATCAATGATTCCCTTTGCGTTCAAGGCGTTGATGTCACAGGCCGTGCCGCAACATCAGATGCGATTCTGGGGCGGCCCTGCGAGTTTGCCGGCGGTCGGACAGCACTTTGGCGTTGATACCATTGGCTGGTGGGGCATGACTGAAACGTTGACTCACGGCATTGTCACCGATGTCGATCATCCCGGCCCCCACGGCAGTCTTGGCCGTGCTGCCCCCGAGTACGAAATACAGATCCGTAATTCCGCGGGTCAGGTGGTGGCTGCAGAGGAAAAAGGCTTGCTGTTTATTCGGGGAGTTCCTGGGGTTTCGTTGTTTAAGGAATACTATCGCAACGACGAGGCGACCGAAGTTGCCTTTGACGCGGACGGCTGGTTTAACACCGGTGATATGGTGCGCAGCGATGCTGATGGCTGGCTGTTTTTTAGTGATCGTCAGAAGGATATGCTCAAAGTGGGCGCCGAGAATGTAGCGGCCTCTGAGATCGAAAGTGTCATCATGCAAACGGGCTTGGTGGAAGAGTGCGCGGTGGTCGCGCAGAAGCATGATATGTTGGATGAGGTGCCCGTGGTGTTTGTGATTCCGAGTGCCAAGGGGTTGGGCCTGCCTGCGGAGGAGTTAACTCAGGCTATCATCGGCCACTGCATGGTCAATCTGGCGGATTTCAAAGTGGTGCGAGACGTCCATATAGTGAGTTCGCTACCACGCTCGACCCTTGAGAAAATTGCCAAGAACGAGTTGCGTGGCCGGTTGCAACCAATCAAATCGTCTTAGCAATGGCCATGATGGCAACGCAACCCTGGTCGTGGCAATGAATCAGTAGATGATTCACCGCCAGACATCACTGTCCCGGCCGCCAGTTACCGTGAAAACCTAATGGCATCCGGTGGTCGAGATGGGCGGTCGCCAGCGGCCCGGCCGCAACATTTTCGGCATCCAGAACAAGAAGATGACTCTTGTCGATGGTGGCGTCATAAACGTTCGCCAATAAATATCCAGTGCCTTCCGGTGCGTCGTCAGCGCGAGGCACGAAGACCGCTTCCGACGGGGTCATATGCTCACCAAGATCAAACGTTTGGCGTTGCCCGGTGTGATGGTCGACCCTAGCGATAGCGTTTAATGAAGACGGTTTGATGGCGCTGGCGCCGGCACACAACATATAACCATAGCGGTATGCGAGGCCGCTGTAGCGTTCATCCAGCCGGCCAAACTCACAGGCGACATCGTCCAGTTGCTCGACCTTGTAGCTGTTGGTCGGCTGATCCAGGTCAAAGTGCCATCGGGTGAGTTTCGCCAGTGCTTTGGCAGGGTCGGATTTTGAGCCGTCAGCATTGGGGAATAGTGGTGCTGCGCCATATTGAGATACGTCACAGGTAATCTTGTTGCCCACATTGAAAGCATTCATCGGGTGGAACACATAGGATGGATCGCCTTCAAACCAGCGTATATCCTCGACGCTGCCACTACGGGACATAATGCCGATCATATTCTGCTTATCAGGCTCCCAGGCAAAGGGTGGTTTGCCCTGCATGGCGCGATCCAGCGACGCTGTAAGTGGCATGATGGGAAATACTACGAAGTCGCGGGTAACAATAAAGTCATGCACCATGGCGCCGTAGGGCGCATCGAAAAATGCTGAGGTGGTGAGTTCACCCTGGCGGTTCACCACGTGATAGGACATCTTGTTCGAGAGCATGCCATCGACGCTGTAGCCGAAGAAAATCATTTCACCGGTTTCGGGATCCATCTTCGGGTGCGCCGTCATGGGCCCGACCAGCGTGTCACCAAAGGTCCAAGGACCTTTGGATTCGAGGCTGGTCGGGTCCAGCTCAAACGGCGCATGGGCTTCTTCGAGTGCCAGGAGTCTGTCGCCGTGCCAGACGATATTGGTGTTCGCCAAGCCATTGGTGGCCAAACCCTGAACCGATTCATCTGCGTCCAGAGGATTCATGCCGCTGAACAAGCCCCGACCGGCAGCGCGCTCTAGTTCCCACTTGGTGGTTTTGACCCAGCGGTTCTTGTAGGCCACTCGGCCATTCTCAATGTCAAAAGCGTGAATCATCCCGTCACCGGCAAACCAGTGATAGTCGCCCCTCGGCGCGTATTGTGGGTTGGGACCATTGCGATAAAAGGTGCCGTACAAGTCTGCAGGCAACTCGCCCTTGATCACCAGATCCGGTGCGTCACATTCAAATTGAATGGGTTGATAAGCGCCTTGTAAGTTCGGGTGTTTAGGGAGCGGGGTAGCCATGGTGAGTAATCCAAAATAAGAGTAAGTGGGGTTAACTTAGCAAACTGCAGTCAGCAGTTGAAGGCTCAATTCTTGGAGCGTACATTAGACCTTGTCTTGTTTGATGGTATCGATGACATCGGCGAATTTTTGTCGATTCACTTCGCTCAGTGACGCCAGTATCTCATGGGCCTTGAGCAGGTGCTGCTGGCTATTGCGAATATCGGTTGCGGGAATGGCAATGGGCTTGCGATCTGCTGGAATGGGTTTGACGCTATTGCTTAGATGGTCCAGCACGGTGTCCATGCTCACTTCTTGAAAGGCACTGACAAGCCGCCTCGAGGCGCGCTGTATCGAGGCTTTCAGGCCAGCGGCATCAAATCGACTGATCACTTCATGCAGGGTGCCCAACAGGGTGCTGTCGAGATACTCACAGTCGCCCAAGTCGATCAGGAGCGTCCTTCGAGCGTCGATGGTCTCTATGGCGGCGGCGAGTAGCGCCTCACCCAAGACCCAGGTGATACGTCCGGAGAGGCAAATCAGAGTTTCTGAATCGATATTAGTCTGGGTGATGACCGCCGGGTTTTCGGGCTCAATTTTTTTGATGGCATCGGATTCGCCAATCTCAATGAAACGACTCTTGCCTGGACCCGCTTCCAGCAGCAACAGGGTCGTATCATCGCGTTCCTGACGTTCGATACCCTTGGCGATGTCAAAAAATGTCAGGCGCAAGGCGTCATCATTACCCCGGTATGCCCGCAAAGTTCGATCCAGCTGTTCCGGCGTTGGCGGCTGGTCTCCACCCAGATCAAAGATCCCGTCAGTCATCATCAGAATTTGGTCTCCCGGTATGATCACTCGGCGGTATTCATCGAATACGGCGGTTTCGAATAATCCGAGCGCAGGCCCCGTGGCAGGCAAAACTTCCATGCCATCACCGGCGCATAGCAGTAGAGCGGGTGTGTGTCCGGCAGAAGCAAAGACGAGTTCGCTGGTGGTTAGATTGAGCAGGCATATAGCGGCTGTGACAAAGGTGCCTGGGACGCTGAGATCGCCGTGCAGCGCGTTATTCATGCGGCGCAGGGCCTCAGCCGGCGAATAAGGCTCAAGGGTCACTTCATCTTGCAGGTGCAATCGATGCTTGAACATAACCGCTAACATGGCGGCACTGACACCGTGACCTGCCGCGTCAGCGATGACCAGTGCCAAATGGTGTTCGCCGACAAGCTTGACGTCATATAGATCGCCGCCAACAATATGTCCACATCGATAGAGTGCCTGCAGATGGTAGTCACGCATTCGAGGCGGGACTTCCGGTAACAATGAGTGCTGAATGATTTCAGCTCGATGCAGGTCGCGCTCGATAATGTCAGCCTGGCCTTCCAGGGTATCGCACAGATCTGCCAGTTGGTTGCGGGATGCTTCCAGGGAATCATGGGAGTTCTGTAATGCTATGCTGCTGGATTCCAGTTTCTTAATCGTCAGTCGCAGTTCCAATTGGGCAATAACCTGGCGGGACAAGGCGCGTAGCGCTTCCGCTTGCGCCTCTGTGAGCTTTCGTGGGGTTATATCGATCACACACAAGGTACCTAAAGCGTGGCCATCGCGGGTAACAAGTGGTGCGCCGGCATAGAACCGTACTTTGGGGTCAGAAAGCACCAGGGGATTATCGGCGAAGCGTTCATCTAAAGTCGCATCCTCTACCACGAGCAGCTCGTTCGGATTGAGGATGGCGTGGGCGCAAAAGGCGAGGTCTTTGGGTGTCTCGGTGACATCTAGACCAACTCGAGATTTAAACCATTGCCGAGACTCATCCACCAGGCTCATCAGGGCGATGGGCGTGCCACAAATGTGAGAGGCGATATGAGTAATGTCGTCGTACGCTTGTTCAGGCAGCGTATCGAGGATGTCGAATTCCTGGAGCGCCAGTAAGCGCGTTTTCTCATCTGGCGGTAGTGTTGCAATTTCCAACTAATCCCTCCTGATAGAAGCCATGATACGTCCTATCTGAGTCTGAGTTTAAATCGATATGGGCGCGATAGGAAGGATGAATTTAGGACGCTGGTTAGCGCAGTTTGAGGCGATTTGGGTGCCATGTCTTGGTGTTATGCGCATTGCCACCGAATTAAGTCTTGTCCCGTCGAGGAAAAGTTTTTACTCTGGCTTGGCTACTCACCCTGTCTATCAATGATCGCCACTAGATACCGCTTATGAGCCAGACACCCCAACCCAACATTCTCATTATCATGACGGACCAGCACCGACCGGATCATACGGGTTTTGGTGGCAACAAGGTTGTGCAGACGCCGCATCTCGATGCCCTGGCGAAGAAGTCTATGCGCTTTGATCAGGCGCATGTGGCCAACCCCATTTGTATGCCGAATCGATCGTCAATTTTTACCAGCCGAATGCCCTCCTTGCACGGTACCCGCTATAACGGCATCGCCCTGGACTGGCGAGTCGAAACCTTTCCGCGGATCTTTAAGAACGCCGGTTATCACACCGCCCATCTAGGCAAATGTCATCTGCAGAATATGAACGTGATGGCCTCAGTGGCGAAGCGCCAGACTGATCAGATGGCGCCGGGAGATGCGATCAATTTTTCCCACTACCCGCCGGGCTGGGATGATTATGAGAATCTGGCGCGGCACAAGCAAGAGCGGGTGCAGATGCCGCAGGACTACTACGGCTTCGCTGAAGTTGATTTAGTCGTCGCCCATTCTGACCAGTGTGGTGGGCATTATTATCAATGGTTGCTGGATCAGGGTATTGATCCGACTACGATCCAGGGTGAAACGGGCGCCTGGCCCTATGACTCGCCCTCGCACATGACCCGGCGGACCCGCACGCCGGCGGAACTCTATCCCACGCATTATATTACTGAGGTGGCCTCAAGCTTTTTACAGACCCGGGCGAAGCAGCCTGACACGCCTTTTTTGGCGGTCGTGTCGTACCCTGATCCGCACCATCCGTTTACCCCGCCGGGTAAGTACTTCGATATGTATTCACCGGCTGATTTTAGCCTGCCCGATACTTACCGTGATACGCATACACATTCTGCGCCTCACTATCAAAAGGCGATCAAGCAGGGCCCAAGCGGGTTACGCCGTGGGGTTAATATGTTTGCGCCGACGGAGACTGAGCTCCGCGAGATGGGGGCCAAAGAGTACGGCATGATATCCATGATCGATGACAGTATTGGTACTATTGTTGGCCAGCTCGAGAGTCTTGGTTTAAGTGAGAATACTATTGTCGTGTTCACTAGTGATCATGGTGACATGTTCGGTGATCACGGCGTTATGCTCAAAGGCGGCATGCATTATGCCGGTTGCACCCGGGTGCCATTGTTAGTGCATGTGCCAGGTAACCAGCCTGGTAGCACCAGCAGTCTGGTATCTTCTTTAGATCTGGGTCCGACGTTGCTGGCGCAAGCTGGATTGTCGGCTTTTTATGGTATGCAGGGCATCGATGCAACACCTCTTCTAACAGACAGTACCGCGAAAGTCAGGGATGAAATTTTTATTGAAGAAGATCAGCTGAACGACATCTTGCAGGTGGGCACGCCACTGCGTATGCGCACCTTGATTACTGAGGACGCGCGATTGACTGTCTACCAGGGTTATGACGGTATTGAGTTGTTTGATTTGCAAGAGGATCCGAACGAAATGCATAATCGGGTCGATGATAAGACTCTGCAGGCGCAGATGACCGAGAGACTCATGCGCACCCTGATGGAAAATAATGACCTGTCGCCGAAACCCACTGCCTTTGCTTGAGGAAATGCCTGAAGAATTGCCTGAAGAGTTGCGTTAGGAGATATCTGATGAATGAATTTACCGGAAAAGTCGCTTTTGTCACCGGCGCTGCGAGTGGCATCGGTCTGGGTATGGTGAAAGCTTTTCTGCGTCAGGGCATGCAGGTGATGATGGCGGATATCGAGGAAGTGGCGTTACAACAGGCCGTTATAGACCTTGAATCGAATGCAGTGTCGAGTGTGTTGTGTGATGTCAGCACTCGTGATTCAGTCTTTGCGGCAGCGGATAAAACCCTTGCCGAGTTGGGTAAGGTACATATTGTTTGTAATAACGCGGGCGTCTCCACCGGTGGCCTAATCGATGAGTGCGATGAAGGTGACTGGCAGTGGAGCCTTGGGGTGAACCTGATGGGTGTTGTTCATGGTTGTCAGGCCTTTATTCCCCATATCAAATCCCAGGGTGAGGGTGGGCATATCGTTAACACCGCTTCGATGGCTGGGTTGTTAGGTCGTAATCCGGGTTGGACGACTTACAACGCGACAAAATATGCCGTGGTAGGCTTGACAGAATCCTTGTACGAAGAAGGTCGACTGGGCGGTTTTGGTGCCTCTGTGCTCTGTCCAGGTGCCGTCCGAACTCGCATTTATGAAGCCCCGCGGAATCGCCCCAATCGGTTTGGGCCACAAGTGTCGAAGCCGGCCTACACAGATATTTCAAGGGACATTGAGCAAGGGCTGGCCCCGGATATCGTCGGCGAACTGGTGGTCGAGGCGATCAAAGCCAAGCGCCTGCATATTCTCACGGATCCTCGATTTTCGAGATTGGTTGATAAGCGTTTTGCGCGCCTCGCTGCAGATTTCGAGTGGGCTGCGAACAGTGCTGCGCTTAATCCAGAAGCTTAAATTAGAAGCTTAAATTAGAAGCTTAAATTAGAAGCTTAAATCAATCAGCTTAAATAGCTGGCAAGTTGAAGCGCACCCGTGCCATCTTGACTTGGCTGCCCGCGCTGATGTCGGTCCAGGTGATATAAATGTCGTTGCCTTGGCTTGTGATCACGGGAAAGCCGCTGCGTCTTGAGGATTGTGTGCCGGCGACTTCAGTCTCTGCCAGCAACTTGCCAGCCTGACTATAGAGCGCAACCTTGAGTGCGGCGTCTTTGCCATTGGTGTGCAACCAGCTGATGGCGATATCGCCAGAATCCAGAATCGCCATGCTGACGCGGCCATTGGTAGCGCCTTGATCTACCAGTATGGGCGTGCCAAATGCTGCGCCGCTATTGTTTGAGATGGCCAACTGTACTTTAGGTTGATCGTCCTTGGCAGTGAACCAAACTACCGCGGTTAGATGACCCTGTGCCGCGACGGCAGGTCCATTCACCGGGCACCCCGCAACCTCCCAGTGATCGTTAGATACCGCTAAAGGCTCGGTCCAGCGACTATCGACAAAGCGGGTGATAGAGATATCTCTGATTTCCTGCTCAGTGCGATCGCGGTAAACCACCACCGGTCCGGCGGCAGTCATGGCACTACTGGTGTTGCAGCAATCGCAGGTAAGGCCGTCGAGTTCCCATTCTTCTAAGGTTTCGCCATAACGGTCAAATACAGCGGCTCGCAGGGTCATGCCACCGGCCATGACATGTTCATCTTTATCGGCGTCGGGATGGGACGTCGCAGGTTTAGTGTTTCTGCCATCTAACCAAGTCATAAAGGAGCGACCTTCGCCCAAGGGTAGCATGCTCACAAATCCATGCTCGGCGCTGACACCGTCCTTGTGGATGATGACGGGCTGACCCCAAGTGTGTTTGTCCTGATCAAAAAACACGGCATTGATATCATAATCGTAGGTGCCCTCGGCACTCTTTTGCAGCCAGTGCGCCACCATGCCCGTGTCAGTGACAACTAAAAATGGAAAATCGGCCCAATTGACAAACCAGTCGTTGCCTTGCTGGATCAGATGGGCTGGACTCCAGTTGGCAGCAGTCAGGTTGGCATCAGTCAAGGTGGCATAGTACAAGGCACTGTTGTCGTCGTTTGACGCGACCCAGGAAAGGTGCACATTACCCTGCGCATCAGTGATCACGCGGGAGAGGCTGGTTTGGTCGGTCACGGGTGGCGTCAGCATCGACACCTGTAGGTTCTGAGCTTGGGTGTTAAGGCTCATCAGCAGTGTGCCAACTAACAGAGATTGCAGCAGTTTTTTGATCACAGTAGGTCGCATCGATTGATTGTCTCTTACGCTTGAATAGTGGCTCCGTCATCCAAGTTGCGGATCACGAGAGATTATTGTCTGGTCAGTGGGGGATAGCCAATTCAGTCAATATTGTGTAGATCGAAGCCTTGGTTTGGATGCCTACCAGCTTGGTTCGCACCTCATTGGTCGGCGATACAATGTAGGTCGTTGGCAGTGCAGTGGGTGGTGACAGGTCGAGCGCCTCGACTTCACTCGGGGTCAAGGTTGGGAACTCGATACCCAAGCGCCGAGCCAAACGCAGGGTAGTTTTTCGGTCATCCTCGTCGAAATTGACACCCAATACCTGAATGTTTGAGGTGGCCAGTTCAGCAAAGAGGAGATTCAGTTCTGGGATTTCAATTCGACAGGGTGCGCAAGTGGTAGACCAATAATTGACAATTTTCCAGGGTGCTGGCGTCTGGGTCGGCGTGGGCTCGGTGCCAAGCGCGTTGAGTCCAGACAGGCTAACGCCGGCAACCAGCACCGCCATCAGGGTATAATGTAATGGACTCAATTCAAGCGGCTCCAAGGAATTTGAGCGCCACAAGGATGTAGGCGCAGCTTGCCGCCAATAGTACCCAGGGTAGCCAAATTAGCCAAGTCGCTGGAGGTTGTGCCGGTTGGATGGGGACGCCAGCCTCGGGTTCCCGCGCTTTAGTCGCTTTTTTTCTGGCTTTATCCCGTTCTCTGGCCAAGGCTTTCTGTTGTTTTTTGTATTCGGTGATGCCTTTCTCTATGCCCTGTGCGATCAGTCGTGTCTGCGCTTTAGTTTGCTCGGGCCGCTGGATCGAGCGGGCGATCTTCTGCGCTTCGATCTGTGATTCTTTCGAGATTTTGTCGTCAGCCACTGTGGTCCTGCCAATTGATGGGTCTAATGTTTGCCTGAGATCTAGTCTAACACTGTCTCGGTGCCGGCGGGCACTGGGTCGCGTAACAGACATCCCTTGAGGTTGGGTATTTGCCTAGATTGGGATAGGATAAAAGTTGCTTTGAACAGCATAGATGCCCGCTGCGCGATACGAAGAGGACAATGACATGACTCACCCGCAGGCTGATACAGCGCAGAATACGGATTCAACTAACCTGGTAGCCGTGACGGCAAGCACGAACACGCCGACCCAGCAGGCTG
>Ga0209119_1001663_pt1 | contig 21494 bp, 26 predicted proteins | sample COG_03_FD_184747 | JGI IMG/M metagenome (GOLD analysis project Ga0209119, IMG submission 184747) | Pelagic Microbial community sample from North Sea - COGITO 998_met_03 (SPAdes) (version 2) | ecosystem: Environmental > Aquatic > Marine > Neritic zone/Coastal water | place: Helgoland, sampling... | reverse complement strand
CGGAGTAAAGTGCCGGAGTAAATTCATTCATCATGAAACAAGCGCGATCTAGCTTAGCATCTTTCTACTCTCAGCTCTCAGCATTCAATTGTGGGCTTCCTAGGTTTCTTGCCTCTAGCATCTAGCATCTAGCAGCGGCTATTTTACTCCGACCCGACTACTCCCAGTACTTCCTGGCGCTTCAACTCACCCAAGACGTGGCGCTCTTGAAGGGTCGCTTGAATTTCAGCATGTCGTTTCCGAGACAAGTTGTAGCGCAGATAGAAAACGATGGCGATGACTCCCGGGATAATAGCGATCGGTCCATCGATCAGTCCGAGCTGGAATATCGTTGCCGGGTCGACTGTACCTGGCTTAGCCCCTACGGGGAACGCAATAACGTCAATGGCTATACCCGCCAACAAATGACCCAAGCCTGAGGACGCTTTGGCGAAAAACGACCGTGCCGCATAAAAAATACCTTCCTGCCGCCGCCCCGTCATCAGTTCTTGCTCATCGGCAATATCCGCTAATGCTGACATGGCGCTGATGAGTAGCACGATGCCAAAAGAGGCGGTGAAGACGTAGAACACGATGAGCGACGGTATCAACATCTCAGAATCGTTAGACGGGAAAAAACCGGTCATTCTTAACATCACTGGTGCGGTGGCCGCTACTAACAAACCGATCAGGCTGGCAATAATAACTGGTTTCTTTTCGAACTTGTCGTGTAACCGCGCGGTCACTAAAAATCCTATGATAGAGGCCAGTAAACCGAACACAACAAAATACCGGATTTGGTTAGGTAACAACTCCCAAAAATACGTATTCATATGCAAACCAATTGTATCTCTCGTCCCCAGGGTAGCACTGAGCAGCAAGTAGCCGATCAGTAAAACCAAATAATTTCGATTCGTTAACGCTGACTTACAGTCGAGGAAGAACTCCTTTAGCGTAAAACGCGGCAGCCCTGCTGGTGCGCCAGGTAATCGCGGTATTACCCGCATAGTAAACAGTGTTGATAGCACCATAATGACGCCGCCCAGCAAAGCAGCCGTGATGGCCAAGTCAGAATAGGCTGATCGATTCAGCATGCCGTTTTCAAATTCAGGTGTCGCTGCGAAGAAAAATGAATAGGCAAAATAGGCAAATCCAAAACCACCGACAGCGCCCAGCAATGTATTCATACTCATCACACGGGTACGTTCGGTAAAATCTGCAGACAGTTCTGCACCCAAGGCCAGGTGCGGCACATGAAACAGTGTCATGCTTGAACGCATGATGACGGTCAGGACCGTTAGCCAAAGAAACAATCCGAAACTATCCAGATTTTCAGGTGGTGAATAGATGAGGAACAGGCACGCCATCACCGGAATTGGCGCGGCAAACATAAATGGGTGACGTCTGCCCCATTTTGACCGCCAGCGATCTGATATAGCACCCACAAGGGGGTCTGTAACGGCATCAAAGAACAAGGCAATCGTAATCGCCAGCCCAGCCAGGGTGCCGGGCACACCCATAATATTGGTATAGAAGAAAAAGTTGAAGGCGTTGAAGGCCACGCCAATAATGGTCTCGGCAGCGGCGCCTGCACCGTAGGTAAACTTCAGTAGCCCAGGCACACGCACTGCAAACGCACTACTGACATGGTGGGACGACGGCACTACTTTTGTGGACAACTACTGCACTCCTGCTATTGCTTAGCCTCATCACAGAGTAGGCGATAGTTATAGCTAAACGCAAACTTGTCAGCCCCGTATGCCAACATCATGGTGACAAATGGGGAAGGAATAAGCGCACAGAACAGCACATCTATTTAGCCGCCTGCGCGCACCTCGAGGGTTGGCATTAAGTAAGCCACGCCCCGGCTGAAACCAAATTGTGGAAGGTTGATAGATATCATGAACTCCGCCCACCGGATATGTCTAACTTTCATGCGTATCCCTGCCGATCACGCGTCGCTCATCTCGCTCCGTCTTGTGCGAGATATCGGGTTCGTCTGTAAGCCACGGTGACAAGGAAATCAGACTGTCTTATCACTAGCTTGTCGTCTTCAAGACACCATTTTCTTCAAAGGAGCAATTTAATGCGCGAGTTAACCGAGAAAGAAATTTCCGCCATTTCCGGGGGTGGCTTGGCAGGAAGCCTAGCAATGGGTTTAGCCGGTGGTTGGGCGGCGGCTGTCACCGGGTTCGGTATTGGATCAGTGATCGGCGGTCCGTTTGGTGGTATTGCAGGTGCTGGAGGTGGGTTCATACTCGGCGGAGCAATTGCCACGGCAGTTGCCTTAGCCAGCGATAACGACCGTGAGCAGGATAAAAACGATAACTAAGGGATCTGCTATGAGCGACCGCGATCAAACGCTCGAAAGACAAGCCGCGCGTTACAGGGTTTTCAAGAAGCGACCTTGGTTTGGCATTTGGTTGCTGTTGCTTGGCATTGGTATTCCGGGTGTGACAGCATTTGTTTTAGCTTTGGGTGCGCCGAATGTTTTTTTCTCGAGCTTGGCCGGAAGCTTTGGGTTTTCGGCCATAGTGGCCATTGCTGTAGGAATATCATCGACACTTGTTGCGCGACTCAGAGCAGCGGCGATCACTAGGGAGCTTGAGCAGAAACAGCAATCGAGCCCAGACCAAAAACAGGCAAAGTAAAGACAGACAAGTAACAATAGCCTGCAAGATTTCCTGGCAGGCCCGGAGAGTTGAGAGGATTAATCCTATCAATTTACTGAACCTTCGCAAGCACAGGATACGCTCCTAGGCGACTGGACTGCAGATACTGACGACGTGGGCTATACGGGTGCCGCGGCCGTATTCAGCCGCCTGCTTGCGGCCGTTATCGCGGGCTAATACGGGGCTACAATCTTGCAGGTCTTGCTGTTCTGGTCAGCGTTTGTCCTGACCCGACCGCTCGGGGTAGCTGTCGGAGACTCTCTCGACAAACCAATTGCTGACGGGGTTGGGTCTTGAGTCGCTACAGCACATCCGTTGCAATGCGGATTTTCATTATCCGGCCCTTACTGTTATTCAAACTAAAACAGCAAAAACCAGCCATAAACTAGGGCAGGGCCATGCTGACGGAATGACATGAGGTGACTGCGCGGATCGTCTTGTAGCCTCGAGGTGCCTATGTCGAGCGTTGTGAATGCTAGCCGCCACTGATTAGACGATCCTCATAAATTGACCTTTGATTGCTTTGCGACGCAATTCAACCTAGCCTAGCGTTCAGTAATCTTACATATTCAGATTTACAGGAGACGATTTTGGCTATTCATTTAGAGCATCAATTTAACGCCACCGCCGAGCAGCTCTGGCTAATTCTTGGTCAACCAGAACGAGTAGATTGGGTGCCAGGCATTGAGTCCTGTCAGTTTGATGGTGAGATACGCGCCTTTACCCTACCCGGTGCCGGGGCCCTTAAAGAAAAAATATTGCAGCTAGACCATGACCAGAGGCTCATCGAATACACTTGTATCGAAAGCCCCATTCCTTTCGACTCACATCTGGCGAGCATGCAGGTCACGACCACGGAAACGGGCTGCCAGTTGGTTTGGAAGACGCAAGTCACACCCGAGAAATTTGAACCTTTTATCCGCCAAAGTATGGAAGGCGCCCTGCTCCGTCTGGAAACACTACTCGCGTAAATCGGAGGTTTATCAGATGTCACTCAACATGTCCGTTGTCCAACGTCAGGCGTTCCTCGCAGATCTACATGTCGGCGTTGTCAGTATTCCTCGTCAAACGAAGGGCCCTCTGACAGTGCCTATCTGGTATGACTACGCCCCCGATGGCGAGGTGTGGATGATCACTGATAGAGACTCCATCAAAGGCAAGCTGCTGGCCCGCGCCGAGCGGATTAGCCTTTGTGCACAAACAGAAACCGCGCCTTATCAATACGTCTCTATCGAGGGACCCTTTACCACCAGAGAGACTACTGCCGAAGAACTACTGCATATGGCTATTCGGTATCTGGGTGACGTTGGTGGCCGTGCCTACGCCAGCAACGCCGGCCAAGGCAGTAACATGGTTGTCTCAATAACGCCGCAGACCTGGTATACGGTGGACTATAATCAGCTGAGCTGAGATAGTGCCGCTGACTGAAAGCAGACCATCTAAACCCCTGCGGGCATCAGCTACTCTCGTCGCCCACGGCCACGCGCCCTGCGACTAAGGGCATCAAATAAGCGCCAAAAACAATACCACCGGCATAGCCATCAGGCCGGCGGCGATAACCACTCAGCGTCAGCAACGGCTCTTTGGCACGAATGCCACTAGACTGATCGACGGTCACCACAGTACAGCGCTCGCAAGGCGCAACCTGATCGAGGGTGACTTGGGGGAACTCGAATTGCCCTAGCCCATCTTCCGCATAAGCCTGCAGGCCAGTGACCACCAGATTGGCGCGAAACCGATCCATGGTGACCGGCGTTGAAAGACGCTGGTTCAAGTCATCTAAGGACGCCTGGCTAGTGAGCAACACAGGGGAGGTATCGACAAATTTGTTTTGTCTTTGACCGTGCACCTTGGTGAAGTCCTGCAGCGGCAAGTACCAATCAATGGGCGCCTTGGCCCGCACCAAACGTACCGGCTGACCTAGCGCCAAACCTAACCAGTGGGCGACGGCATCGCCCATATCCAACACCGGCACTGCTTGGCCATAAATCGTCAGGGGCGATTCAGCGCCAACAGATTCTGTCGCGAGCACAAAATCAGGCTGATGGGGAAATGTCAGCACCAGGTCGCTACCTTGCCAAACTGCACCGAGCTGATAAAGGTTCGGGTTCAGTTTTTGATTCACCCAACCGCCTTCCTGCATGAGGGTAAATTCACGATCACCGCGCAAACCCATGGGCGTGATTTCAACATTCTCGAGGCTATAGCCTCGACAGCCCTTAATGGGATAGATACGGATGTCACTGATACGCATGTTAGACCGAACCTGACTTCGCGCGAATAGCCGCTTCAAGGTCATCCAGCTTGTCCTTACCAAAATAGATCGCACCATCCAAGTAAAAAGTCGGCGAACCGAAGGTGCCCATCTCAACGGATCGATCGGTATTATCGATCAGTTGTTTTTTTACCTGGGGATCTTGCGACCCCTGTATGATATCGTCGGCTGGCAAGTTGGACGCCAACAATGCCCCATGAATAATCTCCAGCTCATCCATTTTTTTCGGTTCATTCCACATATGCTGATACACCGCTTCCACATAGGCCGGAAAGAAGCCGGCCTGTTGGGCATAAACTGCGCCCCGCATAATGTGCAGGGTATTAACAGGGAAGAACGGGTTGAAGTGGTAATCTGTAATGTTATGTCGCGCCAAAAATCGTTCGGTCTCAATCGCGCTGTACTCAGACTTGTTCTTAATGCCCTGCATGGAGACTGCCGGCGACACATTATTCGTGGCCTTGAAAACGCCACCGAGCAATACGGGCACATACTTGAATGTGACGCCGGTGCGTTGCTCAATCAAAGGAATCAGACGATGGCTCAAGTAGGCATTCGGGCTGCCAAAATCAAAATGAAATTCTAGGTTCATCGTTACTCCTAATCACGTTTTAAAATTTTATTAGACGAAATGCAGGGCTAAACCTCAGTCCTGACCTGCTCAGTGGGATCAACATCCAGCGGTATAATCTTGATGTTATAAAAGCCATATATAGCCGCTACCACCGGGTTAATGAGGTTGAAAAAGCAAAAGGGCAGATAGGCAAATGTGGCGACGCCAAGGGTGCCTGCCATATAGGCGCCGCAGGTATTCCAGGGTATCAAGGACGACGTCATTGTGGCTGAGTCTTCCAGTGTTCGCGAGAGATTAACGGGGTCTAGATTACGCCGCTTGAACTCAGCCTTGTACATGCGCCCGGCAAGCACGATAGCAATATATTGATCCGCTGCGACGATATTGACACCAATACAAGTAAAGATCACTGTGAGCACCAAGGAGCCTGTGCTGGTCACCATCCGCAGGGCCGCGATCACCAAGCGTTCGAGCAAGCCTGTATGCTCCAGCACAGCGCCAAAGGTCAAGGCACAGAGAATTAGCCACACCGTGTTTAACATGCTGCTCATACCCCCTCGACTCAACAGATCATTCACAGCCGCATTGCCGGTATCAATGGTAAAGCCGTTAAACAAGGCCTGCCAGACACCTTTAATGGTTGTTAGCACGGCATTATCGCCAGCCCCCGCACCGACAAATCGGGCGATCGCGTCAGGTTGAAGAATCGCTGCAAATACGCCGCCGACTATCGCTCCGATCATAATGGTGGGAAATGCCGGCAGGCCTTTAGCGGCCATGACCAGGACCAGCACTAAGGGTAACAGCGCCCACAGACTGATAACGAAGTGCGTATCCAGAATACTCAAGGTCTCATCCAGGGCTATCGATCCACCGTCACCAGCCTGAGCAAGACCGATAATCAAATACAGCAGCAGAGCAATGACAATACTGGGCGTCGTGGTCCAAACCATATGCCGTATATGAGCGAACAATTCAGTGCCTGCCACTGCCGGCGCCAGGTTGGTGGTATCTGACAGGGGCGACATCTTGTCGCCAAAATAGGCGCCCGAGATAATCGCCCCCGCAGTCATTTCCAATGATAATCCGAGTCCCTGAGAGATACCGATAAGGGCAACGCCAATCGTGCCAGCGGTGGTCCAGGAGCTACCGATACTGACCGATACCAGTATGCAAATGAGACACGCACTCACATAGAAGAAAGATGGGTGCATGATTTGCAGGCCGTAATAAATCATGGTCGGCACCGTGCCCGCGAGAATCCAGGTACCAATCAGCGACCCCACCGCGAGCAAAATTAAAATGGCCCCCAGGGCCGTTGAGATACCCGTGACGATACCTGCTTCAATGACTTTCCAGCCATGGCCATTTTTAATCCCGATAATGGCGGCCAAGCCAGCGGCGAGAATCAAGGCAATCTGGTTCGCGCCATAGGATGAATCATCGCCATACAGATACACTGACAATGTTAGCAACGACACTAAAAATAGAACGGGAATCAGCGCATCCAGCAGGGTTGGGGCCTTGATTTTGCGAGTCATGAATACCTGCAGCCAATGGTGGAATAAGTGACCACTACAGTACCGGACATTCAGCACGAGCACAAAGGGCTTGGGCCTTACAGGCTATTTGTCGAGTAGCTTAGAATCGGCTTTCTGCTACTATAGCCACAACCATCCCATCACTGACGTTGCAAATATCGGAGTCCTCAATGATCGAGTATCACGACCCTCACGCTGCCACGAGTATCAAAACCACGCCCTATGCGCTGGCAATCCCCACGAGCACCGCCAACGCACTGACCATTGGCCTGCTTGCCAACGGCTTTCCCGATTCGGAAAATTTCCTCGACCATATTGCCGCTGTCTTACAGGTCCATGAGCCGGACATTTCCTTCGAATATTATAATAAGGGCAACGCGTCGATTCCCGCCAGTCCAGAGATTTTGGCCAGCATCAAGACCCAATGTCAGGCAGTCATCACCGCCTACGGACACTGAGGCAGCTGCACCACCGGCACCGTGCGTGACGGCATAGAAATAGCCAGACTAGGGATTCCCGCTGTGGCTTTGGTGACTCAAGACTACTGGCCACAGGGCGATTTTGTCGCTCGCTCCCTGGGCATGCCGAATATCCCACGGATCAAATTGCCCCACCCAGTGGCGGGTACAGGTGTCGCTAACATGCGCGAAATTGCCGAGCAGATGGTACCAGCCATTATGGCGGCTCTGCGAGGCAAGCCAGACCCTGCAGAACAACCCGCTGACAAGACCAAGGAAAACCCGCAATGACCAATATACTTGAGGCGACCGACGAAGCGGCCGCGCTAGAAGCGCTGCACGCCCGCGGTTGCACTGATGGGTTGCCGGTGGTTATACCCACTCGAACACGCGTGAGCCGAATGACTTTAGCCTCCGGCATGGACGCCGATATGGTGCTCGGTACCATGGGCCCTGCCGGCGGCGTGGCAACCATCGAAATGGTGGCCGTGGCCGCCGTCATGGCGGGTTGCCTGCCTGACTATATGCCCGTGGTTGTCGCTGCCGTCAAAGCCGTGATCGACCCAGTGTTTGATTTGACCGAGATGCAGGCGACCACCCACTGTACTGCACCATTAATCATCGTCAATGGTCCTGCCAGGCACAACTGTGGACCGATCCATTCAGGTTTTGGCGCCCTCGGCCCAGGCTTTCGGGCCAATGCCAGCATCGGCCGCGCCTTGCGTCTATGTATGATCAACATCGGTGGCGCCAAGCCCGGCGAATCAGACATGGCGTTACTGGGCCACCCTGGAAAATTCACCTATTGCCTTGCCGAAGACGAAGAAAATAGCCCCTTCACGCCATTACATGTTGGTCTTGGCTTCGAGCCGGAGGATAGTGTGGTCACCGTCATTGGGGCGGAAGCGCCGCACTCGGTGATATTCAGTGGCGATGCTGATGATCCTGACAACCATCTGCACTTGTTGCAGATACTTGCCCTTGGCTTGACCAATATGGCGACCAATAACGCCATTCTCGGCAACGGCTCCGCGACGGTAATATTGAATCCCGAACACGCCTCAATACTGGCCAATGCCGGACTAGATCGCGAGGCAGTCGCGGCTCAGCTGTATGCATTGTGCGTTAACTCAACAGTAGAAATGGCACGTTTGGTGCCAGGCTTCGCGCGCAGCAAAGGCCCCGACACACTGCGCCATAGCTTTCACAGCGCTGAGAATATATTGATCTTGATGGCAGGCGGCAGCGGCATCTACTCGATGGTCATGCCATCCTGGTGTGCTGGTGCCCATCGTAATAGTGCCAGCAGCGTCAAGGTTGACGCCGACCAGTTTTGTGAGATCCCCGGCCTTGCTGCACGCAGCACTCAACACTGAGCGACTCTCCATGACACAATTACCTATCGCGAAATCCAGTCCCTGGAGCCAAGCACAAATTACTGCATTCCTCGAAAAAACCACCGTGCCGATGCGGCTGGCTTGCCATGGCAACGCTGGCTTTCCCCTGGCCTGCTCCTTATGGTTTTGCTTTCAGGAGAATAGTTTATGGTGCGCCAGCCATGAAAATTCGCATATCGTCAAACTGATACAGCAAAACAATAAGGTCGGGTTTGAAATTGGTGTCAACCAACCTCCTTACCAAGGTGTGAGGGGCCAGGGCGAAGTGACGCTCGTGCGTGAACGTGCTGCTGACATACTGGCAGCCATGCTACAACGCTACGAAATCGAGCAAGACTCAACTCTGGCGAAATGGCTGCTTAGCCGCGTTAAAGACGAATACGCCCTTCGCATCGACATCAAGCGCATCACCGCCTGGGACTATACGCAACGAATGCAAACCGGGAAATAGTTTCTAAGCGCTAGTATCAGCCCTTTTTCAGGCTGGCGGGCGTCCAATCACAGCCCTCACAGACTGGATCGATTTTATGCGCCGCCAGCACCGCAAAAATAAAATCACGCCACACGGTGTCGGGCTGCCAAACGGTATTCATATCAGCCTTGGCCTGTTTAACGGATATACCCTGGTAGATCACTCGATATAGAAAGCTAAAAGCTGTGGCTCTAAAATTGACCTGACAATGTAGCAGGGTTTTTTTGTTTGGCGCGCGCTGTAAATAATCAGCAAACACTTGGAACTCGTCCGCTTGCGGGTCAGTGAAGTCTACCGGAATATGCAGGTAGTCCATCCCCAAATCCTTCACCAGCTTGTCTTCATCGGTAATAGCGCCGGGATTCGTTGAGAAGGCCAGGTAGACAATACGCTCGAAATCCTCTGCCCAGAGTGAGCGTAATTGCTCTCGACTCGGCTGACCGGCACTGGCAAACACCGGCGTATACTGGCGAAAATTATTGATCTCTGCGAGTTCGGGGGTAGGCACTTCCAAACCACTTGCCTGCTCAATCATCATTAACACTCCTAATAAAAAGCCTAGTCTGCTCACCTTCTGCATGATACGCCTCGGTTTCTCCCGCATCTTCTTGTACTCGCTTCATTGCACAACTGACATTGTACTCGCTACATTGCACAACTGACATTGCACACCTTAATTTTCACGCTCTAGACTGCCCGCTCGACATGACACAGGATCTCGCCACTGACTGACTCGGCGCAGGCTAACGAAATGGGCTCGAACGCGAGCCTCGAGAATAAATCAAACTATCCGTCAGCGCCGTAAATGCCAGTAGCAGCAACGCCAGCAGCAACCGGGGATCAGACAGATAAAGGGTGTTTTCCAGCGGATAGGCAATCGTCTTGTCGAGGGCCGCAGACTTGAACTCATGTTTACCCGTGAATGCCGGATTACTCACAATATCCATCAGGTCGCGGCGGCTTCGATAACGTAATAATACCGCCCGATCCCAGATTTCAGCGCCATCAATACCCACCACGTCTATGGCTCGAAAAATCGCCTCGCCGACGTAAACTGGATGACAGGCTCTCAGCAACAAGGCCGGATACATGTGCGCCATATATCGATCCATCAGTTGTGCTGCGCTTTCACCTGGCAGCGCCCCCTCAACATCAGCGGGATCCACCGCCATGTCGAGATTATTCACCATCAAAAACTGACGACCCGTATCTGTCGCCATGAAGTCCTTAAGGCGTTCGATACGATCAGTTGCATATCCTGCTGCCTGTAATTTCGTTGAGTAGGTTTGTATCTCGGCAGCTGACAATGGTCCTGCTGTATTGGTGTACCAGAAGGTCAGCACCGCATAGAGGGTCAATGGCACAAACCAGAGCATCTTTCGCTGAGTTATTCTGCGCCTTAGGTTCATCGGCCAACTACCTCTTGTTGATCATAGGCACAGCGGAAGCCCACATGCATCAGGCTCGTATCTGGCGTCGAATGGGTACGCCCCGTGGTTCGGTAACCATGACACACGTCTTCATCACACAAAAATGAGCCTCCACGCTGAGACTTCTCTGGTGCCGCAGAACCAACCGGCGCACCTGGTTGCGCCCTATAAGGCCCATACCAGTCCGCCGACCATTCCCAGACATTGCCCGCCATATCCGTCAATCCCAAGGGAGTAATGCCGGTTTTACCAATAGGCGCCGTATAGAGATAGCCATCCGCCGCTGTGTTGTTGAGAGGAAACTCACCGTTAAAAATATTGACTAGAAACTCACCATCGCGCTTAACTTTCTCGCCAAAGCTGTACACGGGATTACCATATTGACCGGCGCCTTTGGCGGCATATTCAAATTCGGCTTCCGTGGGGAGTCGCCCACTATCGGCTTCGCAATAAGCCACGGCATCAAACCAACTCACCTGCGTGACCGGATGATCCGCTGGTGCAGGGCTACGATTCGGCCCCCGTGGATAGCTCCAACTGGCACCGGTGATCATCTGCCAACGCCCCTTGTCCATATCGAAAACCCCCGAGTTACCATAGTCTTCAGCTGTCGTGACATAATCTGTGATGCGCACAAATGCCGCAAACTGGGCTACGGATACTGGTGACGTGGCCAACCAAAAGGGTCTAACCGCGACTTTTCGAATGGGCTGTTCATCGGCCCTGCCAGTCTCTGAGCCCATCATAAACTCACCACCTGGTATCAGCACCTGAGGGCCTGAGGCAGGATGGTAGACTGCTGCATTCGCACCCAGACTTAATGTCTGCAGCAGGATCACCAAGCGCGCGCCGACACCAACAGGGTTCAACTTAAGGCCAGCCACATAGCGCAGCCAACAAAACCCTGAAACACTATACCTAGTGGTAGCGTTCATCTTGCCCGCCTGGTTTCTGTGGAAACCTCGACAGAAAGGATAGCCACCAGGTTATCGAGTAAATTTTCAAAGAAAAATTTGGCCTGTTTGCCGACAAACCCTTTGCCCGCTCGCGCCTGGTGGGATAGTGCGAGACTCGCGAATCGAGCCGCGTGTTCCAGTTGCAGTTCAAGCATCTCGTCGTCCAATTGCTTTCCGTGGGCTCGCAGCAAAAGCCTCAGCTCGGCAATACCGGCCTTGCGCTTGCGCCCCAGTCGCTGCTCTATGTTCTCGTCCGCTAACGCCATCAGCGGACCAAATACCTTCAAATAATTGATAAAGCCTTGATCGGCCGCCGCCAACCTAAAAGCTGGCCCAATCATAAAGACGGCGACTTCCCGAAGGGTGAGCATGGTATTGGTTTTCTCCAGCTCTATCTGAATCTTGCTACGCGCCTCGTCTATCTGCGCGCTGCGGTATCGGTGAATAGCGTGGATAAGGCCGGCTTTACTGCCGAAATGATACTGCAGCACAGACTCATTTTTTTGATCTGCGGCAAAAATAATCGCCCGGATCGCGACATTTTCCAGACCCTTTTCAGCAAATAAATTTTCTGCGGCATGTATTAGCAACATTCTTGTCGCCTCGCCTCGAGTCTGACTAGCACCTTCAGCCCCTTCATTTATAGGCTGTTGCACGTTATTAGGATCCAACTTCCGAGCCGCCACTAACCACCTGCCTTGCTTCGACGCCGAAGCAACCTGATACCCACGAACAGCAGAACGATGGCACCCAATATAAAGGGCAACAGTTCAAGAAGCCTCTTTTGCACGGCATTGGCCCCGACTTGCTGCCGTTGATCATAGCCGTCGGCGACACTGAGCACTCGATGCTCCTCTGCATAGCTAGCGTACGCTTTAATCATTTTTTCCAAGCGGGTGGACTGCTCCGTTGCAAGATCATAGCGTTCAGCGGGATCCTGCTTGATGTTGTACAAATGCCAGGTGTCATCACCAATGGGGCCGCGATTTTTAACAATTTTAAAGTCACCTTGAAACAGCGCAATATTTCCGCCCAACTCGAAACCAACGACCTCTTCAGGACCATAAACAAACGCCTCCTCGCCCTCAACCAACTTCAACAGGCTCTTACCCGACAGAGATTCAATGGCTCGGCCCGCATAAAGAGGCCCGGGCCTCGACGTCTGGGTGATATCAAGAATCGTTGGCACCAGGTCCGTAACGTAGGTGAATGCATCGATCACACCACCATTGAGCTTAGTGGGCAGGCCGGAAATGATCATGGGAACGCGCATACCACCTTCGCTAGTAAAAAACTTATAATAAGCCAATGGGGACGCGGCGGCGCTGGCGAAGGACGGACCAATCATATTGTAGCTACCCTTTTCACCCAGGGTTTCGTAATCGTCGTTATAGCCATTCGAATCCATCCACCAACGAAATACTTTCTCAACTGGGCGACCACGCACCTGCTCAAGAATGTCAGATGGCTCGGCCCCATTGTCAGAGGCAAAGATAAACACTGTGTTATCGAACTGGCCTGTTTCGCGCAAATGATCCATCAGCCGACCTAAATGATAATCCATGGCGTCAATCATACCGGCATAAACTGCCATAGATTTTGCTTCATAGCGGCGCTCGGCGTCAGTCAGGCTCGCCCAGTCAATGGTCGTTGGCATATCGTTAATGTCTAGGTTAGACGGCATCACACCTTGAGCGACGGCACCAGCGTAACGCTGTTGGCGCAATGTGTTCCAACCCTGGGTATAGGTATCCATATATTTATCGGTAAATTCCCGAGGCGCTTGCACAGGAATATGTACAGCCTGAAAGGCCACATAAGAAAAGAACGGCTCATCTGGCGCATGACTGTCGATGTACTCGATGGTCTTGTCGATCAAGTATTCGGAGGAATAGAAATCATCGGGCAAGGTCGTAGGCTCGCCATCTTCATACCAGTGGGCTTCCGAATAAACCGGAATATAAGGTTTTTGCTCCCAATTATCAGCCCCGGAATCGGCCATCGACAAGGCTCGCTCAAAACCTCGGGCACTGGGAAGTAGGGCCTTAGCTTTGCCCAGGTGCCATTTACCCGCCATATAGGTGTGGTAGCCGGCATCTTGCAACAGATTAGCGATGGTCACCACATTCTGCCCAAGTACCCCTTTGTAGCCTGGTTGGCCAACTTGATCATCAGGTAATGACTCAGGCATATTAGCCACCCCCGCCAAATGACTATCAACACCTGACATCAACATAGCTCGAGTCGGCGCGCAACTGGCGGCGGTATGGTAATTGGAAAAACGCACACCATTGTTAGCCAACATATCAATGTTGGGGGTGTGCACCTCGCTGCCATAGCTTCGCAAGTCAGAAAAACCCAGGTCATCGGCCAGAATCAAAACAATATTCGGTCGCGAATTGGCGACGGCCTGCGCACTGAGACCGAATGCCATCAATGTGCTCAAGCCAATTGCGGCGGCGTATTTTTTCATCATTGTCACTTCCATTGTTCGGCTATACGGGTCAGCTAGGCCAATTATCGCTGGATGATTTCACGAGACTCAACGGGCAATGTAAACACCATATTATCTTCAGCCAAAATTGTTTTACCGTTCAAATCACGCTTAAACATTATCGACAACAACGGGTTCGCCGGTGTTGGCACCATATGATAGAACACCAACTGCTGGATATTGGCGGCGGCTGAGCGCGCCTCTAACTGGCTAGCATCAGCGTGATAATCGATGACGTCTGACATGATTTGGGCAATCCGCTCTCGACCCACATGGGCCGCAGCATCGATCATGACGTTCAGCACGTCTCGAGACAGAGCATCATGAAACAACAGGTCGACATCTTGGGCAGCGGTAAATAGATCCTCGGTGACAACGGTATCGCCGCTGATCACGATCGAACGCCCGGCATAGTCAATGCGATAAGCCATCGCCGGCGATATCGGCGAGTGATCGACCTTAATGGCGCGAATCACGAGCTTGGCGTCTGACCAAACAATACCCATATCGATTTCGTGGGCCTGCAACAGGCCTGCGGCCGCGGGCAGAAAATCTTCCCCATGATGAGCGGTGCGGTAGCCCCGATCCAATTGATATGCCATGTTGAATCCGGCGACCACGGTGTTGATCCCCGCCGGTCCATACACTTGCAGCGGCGCAGGACGACCGTTCACCCAGCTGTTGAGATTCAGGTCACCGAGTGCGGCAATATGATCGGAATGATAATGGGTAAAGAATACCCCGTTGATGCGGTCGAGGGGCAGTCGGCTCTGCATCAGACGCTGGACGGAGCCCGCGCCAGTGTCAAAGATAAACAGATGCTCTGGCGTGACGATGGCGATGCAAGCTTGAGCACGACCCGGGTCAACGCCTAGGGGCGACGCACTGCCGCAAACCAAAGCCTGCAAGGCCTGCTCTTCCTCCCAGTGTTGCGACATGGCAGCTTTACTGAGCCGCGCCATCAGCCAGTCCTGAAGACTCGACGAGCGATACAAGCTCAACGAGGCCAGGAGCGCCAGTACGACGACGCTGATTATTCCTCTACGCATTGCTTAATACTCCAGATGCTCAACGCTGACCGAGCACGGGTCAGCAGCCGTTACCCAGTCAGTTTTATTTCTTAACGGCGAGCAACGCCTCGCAGCCTGTACCCCGAAGAATTGTGTCCACTTCCTGTTGCTCTAATGGCCCAAGCTCGTGATAGGCATCACGAACCCATTGCAAGCAGCGACCCTGATAAGGGAATGTCGGCTGCTCCCAGGGCTGACCATCAATCGTCGTTTTCATTTGCTTCTCGCCGGACTGCAGCGCTTTGGCATTGGCAAGCAACGCGGGTACGTAAACTCGGCCAATCTCAGCCAGGAGCTCGCCTAACACCGCTGTATCTTGGGTCGACATCCAATCATCAGCGCCGGCGGCCTGGCCGGACAAGTCATCAACTACGTCGGTCCAGGCGAATACTCGAGGCGCCTCATCCAGGCAAATCGCCATGGGCGTTGGGTCAAATCGTGCTAATTGGGTCAACTGAGCGTAGAGCCCAAAGTCAGCAGACGCGGGACGACCACCGAAGACAAATGGCTGCTGTTGTAGTATTCGATCGAAAATCGACAAAAACCGGTGGTAGCTGGCTTCAATGACTGGTGCGGTGAGGTCATTGGAACCCACAACATACAACCGTGAAATCTGGCGCTCCGCAACAAATTGGGCGCGTTTCTCCAGCTCTGCATCTGGTAGCTGCAAGCCGCGCCAGCGTGGCAGGATAGCCCCGGCTTGCTTGATGTCGGGTGCGTAATACCAGCGATAATGAAACATGGCCTTGGTCAGCCACTCGTCGGCATAATCTTCGATCAGATAGTTCAAAAAGCCCAGGACCGGATGGTCGGGAATGGTCTCTCGGCCTTTGAAGGATCGTTCAAATCGGCGAATCAGCGGCGTAGAATCTACCACTGCTTGCATCTGACCCTTGTTATCGGGCAGGTAAAAAGTCGGCAGCAAGCTTACCTTCGGCTTCGGTAAACCAAGTTGGCTTTCCGGATCACCAATCATCAGCTCATAGGGGATCTGCCGAAAACGCAGGTAGGCCAGCATCTTGCGCGTATAGGGAGAGCCCGGCGCGCCCTTGAATTTGAGCGGTGTAGGTAAGGGCTTGTGCTTAGTCTGGGACATCGGTCTCTCCTATCGTGAGTTTCTGAATGATATAATGATTGTCATTATATTTAAACCGCTTCTCTCTTGTGACATTTCCAGCAGGGTTACGGCGAGGTTGCGGCAAATACTTTGCCCTAGGGCCATCGCGCTTCCAGGCCGAGACCGAGGTAGCTTGCCACCGGGAATTCTTCGGTGACGAGAATCAACGGTCGCTGTTGGGTATGAATCCGATAATCTCGCGCGATCACCTGCGGGGGCTGCGTCCCTGTCGTCAACACTTTAAAGGGATTTGGTCGGTCGGGTAGATCGTGGCAATAACGAATCTGAGTGATCTCTCGAAAGGTTTCCCGGTTATTGGCATTCAACAACTCGCCAATACCCGCCTGACCTGAGTCCAGGCGACGACGCATGTCGGAGTCCAACAGATCGGCATGAATGATGGAGTGGGCGTGGGCGTACTCAGTGCCGCTAAGCTCCCCCACCAGCATCACCTCACGTTCGATTACCTCATCACCGACCTGAACTTGGGACAGGCATCTGACTTGAATGTCTTCCGCAAAGTAGGCGGCCAAACTATGCGTGACAGTACCATCTGTAAGGAGCAGAACCCGCAGAATCGGTGGCAAGGTCGAGAAATCAATACTCGGCTGAATGATTGAAGCAAGACGATCGAGCATAGGCTGATAACGACGAAAAGTGACGATGAGGCTGTCAATTATGCCTGAATATCGCGCTCGACAGAAAAATCTTCATGACCTTTATCGATAACCAATAAAACCCTGACTGAACACCTCATCGCCGGCCTCATTGATCATCACAAAACCTAGGTGGGACGCCGATTGCCAACGCATCTCCAGACTCAACACCGCTGGCATCAGCACCATGCCCGTGAATCTGCCGCCAATTCTGGTCACTCGAGTAGGATCTCCGCCGAGTAACTCATCCACAATTCGTGACACAGCCAGTGCCAGTGTGGCAGTGCCATGGAGAATAATATCGGGCAACCCGGCAGCCAGGGCAAAGGCCTTGTCGCTGTGAATCGGGTTCCAGATATGGGCGCATTCCGTGTAAATATTAGCCGCACCCGCCTTAATGGCGATGGCATACCGGTGGCTTATAGGCTCGCCATCACTGGCCTGCGGCAGCGCTGGCACCTGCGCATCCGGCGCCGGCTGACCTTCTACCGGGACGTCGCGATTGATGCTCAACTGCCACGTCTGGCATACCAACTGGCCGGCGCTATTGCGCGTGTCAAGCCGTAGCGTCTGCGCCGCACCCGGCTTAATGGGTTTCAGACCGATCACCGTCGCCGTGGTCTCATAAGTCTCGTCGGCTAGAATAGGCTGGTAGATATGCAGATCGTGAGCCGCATGCACCCCTCGGGCTCGTTCGGCGGCTGTCTGACTTTCTGAGCCGGGCAATGCGCGGCTGTCCAAAATAGCCGGCCATTCAAGGCACACCGGGAACAAAGGATGGCCGATCACAAGCCCTTGCGTGGTATCCATATAACGTAGGTTCAAGTCATCGATGCCGGCGGCATAGGCCATCAGCCAACGGGCATCCACTTCATGCCGAACAGGGGACGTTTGTTCACCGAGCATACGGGTATTCAGGGGCATGTCATCAACACCTTCGATTGATTATTTCGGTGTTCAACCTACTCCATCAAGAATTCTCTGGCAACGCCTACCCTATCTACCTCACCCCCTCGCCTCTCCCTCTGCATTCAGACCAGCCGGCGTTTCGCCAGACTTGCTTCCTGACCATCGAGCTGGGAAGATCATGGTCAATAAATGACACTCGAAACCTTTGTCATGACCGATTTTATACGCACACCTGAACAAAATTTTGCGGGCTTGGATGACTTCCCCTTCGGGGCCAACTATCACTCGTGGCAAGACCTGCGTCTGCATTATCTCGATGAAGGCCCGAAAGACGGACCCGTCATGCTACTCGTGCACGGCATGCCCACCTGGAGCTATTTATATCGGCACATGATTCCGCTGCTGGTCAAGGCGGGCTATCGCTGTATCGCGCCCGACCACTTAGGGTTTGGTAAGTCGGACAAGCCCACAGACATTCACTGGTACACCATCGCTCGGCACACCGAGGTGCTGACGAGCCTGATCAATGCCCTCGACCTGCAACATATCACTCTCGTCTGCCAGGACTGGGGCGGGCCAATCGGCTTGGCTCAAGCGGCGATGATGCCCGCACGCTTCGATCGTTTGACTATCATGAATACCTGGCTCGATCATCCAGCCTATGCATACTCCGACGCCATCAAGAACTGGAATAAAAACTGGCATGACGGCGGCATCTTTGCTCGCCAGACCCCAAATGTTGCCGCCCTAATGGTGCTCTCTGCGGGGTTAGCCACACCCGCCGAGATGATCGGGGCCATTGTTCAGGGCACCGAGCCTGCGCTTACCGGCAATGCCGCCACTATCTATCATGGTTTTGGCGCACCCTTCAAAGATCTCGACGATGCAGCCTACAATGGTTTGCGACGCTTCCCATTGTCTATACCGCTGGACAATCCTGATCAAGGCAACGCCACCGCGCAGTATCTTCATTATCAAATATTGCTGAACTGGCATAAACCGGTTCACTTTATTTGGGGCTGTGAGGATGACATCTTTACCCAAGCCTGGGGCCGCAACTGGGCTACGCAGATGAACGCCAGTTTTGATCCCATCAGTGACGCCAGCCACTTTTTACAGAACACCCATGGCGCCGAAGTCTGCAGGTTACTACTCCACCGAGTCGCAGAAGAATGAGTTCAAGGATATTGCCATGACAACCTATCGCATCGATACCGTCGATCAGGGCACAGTCACTTACACAGACCAGAAACGCTGGTGGTGGCTTTTGTCGCTGGTGAATCCATTGATCCCCCTGTTTGGCATTGTTGGTCATTGGCTGACGGGCAGCGAACTATGGCTGTTGGTGCCGCTGGGCATGATGTTTATCATGGGACCAGCATTTGACTGGTTATTTGGTGAGGATGAAAACAACCCACCGGAAATCTTGGTGCCACAACTAGAACAAGACACCTATTACCGGTGGCTAACCTACCTGACGGTACCGGCACACTACATCACTTTTTTGGCGGTCGCGATCTGGGTCGGCACTCACAGCTTGACCTGGTGGGGCTTTATCGCGCTGACCGTAGCTCTCGGTTTTGCCGACGGCTTCGCCATCAATACCGGTCATGAACTGGGGCATAAGCGGACTAAGATTGAAACCTGGCTGGCAAAAATAGTGTTGGCAGTACCGGCTTACGGTCACTTCTGGATCGAACACAATCGCGGTCATCATCGCGATGTGGCTACGCCTGATGATCCCGCCAGTGCTCGCATGGGCGAGAGTATCTACCAGTTCGCCCGTCGAGAAATACCCGGCGCCTTCCACCGCGCCTGGATGCTGGAACATGAGCGACTCTGCAGAAAAGGCGTGCCTGTGTGGAGTATTCACAATGAGGTATTGCAGAGCTATATGATTACCGTGGTTCTACAAGTTGGTTTGATCGCCACCTTCGGCTGGATCATGTTGCCCTTTTTACTCATTCACAACTTCTTTTCATGGTGGGTGCTGACGAGCGCCAACTATATCGAGCATTACGGTTTGCTTCGAGCTCAGCAGGCCGACGGTAAGTATGAGCGATGCCAACCCCATCACAGCTGGAACGCCAATCACAAATACTCGAATCTATTATTGTTTCATTTGCAGCGGCACTCTGACCACCATGCCAATCCCACTCGGCGATACCAGAGTCTGCGGGATTTTCCGGACTTGCCCAGCCTACCCAGTGGCTACTACGGCATGTATGTTGTCGCCTACTTGCCAGCCCTGTGGTTCAAGCTGATGGACTCTCGACTGCTGGCCCTACCCCATATCAAAGGTGATTTGCGCAAGGTCAATATCAACCCCGACAGCCTGGCAGCAATCCAGGCGAAATATGGTCAAGCCGATGCCTGATGCCAACCGCCGTGATGCCTGATGCCAACCGCCGTTATCAATGCCCGGGATGTGGCTACACCTATGATGAACTACTCGGCGATGACCACGAGGGTTACCCGCCAGGATTTTTGTTCGCAGACCTGCCTGACGACTTTGTCTGTCCTGATTGTGCAGTTCGCTACAAAGAGGATTTTAATTTCGCGTTGACCCCGTAAGGGATTAGCTTCGGGGCCAACCTACTCACGCGACGCCTTAGGCTTTCATCATGCGACCTTGAACATAAGCGCCGGCAAAGATACCCACCAAAGAGAACAACATCGGCCAGTTGCCCGCACCCAATCCTGCTAACGCAGGGCCGGGACAGACACCCGAGATACCCCAACCAATACCAAAAATAGCAGCGCCAACCAGCGTGTTTCGATCTAAGGCGGCGGCATGCTCGCGGAAACTTTTATCGAACAAAGGTTTACGCAGCAACCGGGGCAAGAACTGATAAGTCAGCATGGTCGTCAACGAAGCCGAACCCAGCACCCACAGCAGACCAAAATCATCAAACCGCAAAAATGACAACACCACTTCCGGTTTGATCATGGTGGAGTAAGACAGACCAAAACCAAACAGCGCACCGGCGATCAAGACACTACCAAAGAATGCGACTCTCATGATAAGCCTCCAAACTTTTGCATGAGCTGGGCGGTGATCATCGCGGTGCCCAAAAAGATCAAAACCGCCAGTAAGGACGGTAGCTGGAAGGAAGCGATACCACAGATTCCGTGTCCCGAGGTACAACCATTGGAGAGTCGCGCGCCGAAGCCGGCAACAAAACCACCCAAGGTTAACTGCCACCAACTAATCGTCGTGACATAAGCTTCCCCCACCGTCAGCATCCAAATCAGCGCCCCCACGGCGAGTCCGACGGCGTAGGCAATCCGCCAATTTCGCGACGAAACGAAGGCTTCTCGGTTAAAAAATTCCCAGCGGGAAACGAACGACCAAGTGCTGGTAAAAAACGTGCTCATGCCTCCCACCAAGCCGGTGGTGGCAAACAGAAAGCTCACGGCGAAGCCAATGAACAATCCGCCAATGAGGTAGTGAGTAATTCCAAGCGGAAACAGAAGGTCAAATTCAAACATAT